>Ga0233427_10000246_pt1 | contig 71923 bp, 70 predicted proteins | sample SI_118_April2016_5_FD_179885 | JGI IMG/M metagenome (GOLD analysis project Ga0233427, IMG submission 179885) | Seawater microbial communities from Saanich Inlet, British Columbia, Canada - SI_118_April2016_100_MG | ecosystem: Environmental > Aquatic > Marine > Inlet | place: Canada: British...
TGTGAGTCCTGCCGACCAACCAGTCACGAAATGTAGTGGCAATTTGTACTCAACATCATCATAAATTGTAGTTTTACCAGCACCTGTAGAATCAAAACGGTGTACATGATTCCATGCACCAAATGGCCCACGCATCATCCTATCTGCAAATGTTTCTCCAGGGATAACACTGTGATGCTTAGCAACCCATGTTTGCCTTATTGGACCAATTCCAACTTTGAAAATAGTCTCGTCATCATTTTCAAGCGCACCTGCGTTCATTGGTATGATTCCTTCCCACTCAGGCATAATTCGGCGGAATGCACCTGGACTATTGTACCAGTTCCAGATCTCTTCTTTTGTGGCATCATGTTCGGCTTGATAAACAAATTTTGGCAAATTAATTCCTCCTATTTAATGTGAGATTTATCGAACCAACAGCGGTCGATTGTTGCAAAGTAGATTGCCGGGAGGCCGAATTGGAATAGGTCTCAAGGTAGCCCTTTGTCTTGAATTTACGTTTGGTGGAATCGGTAGTCATGTATCTAATTTTACCATAAATTGGTCGTTCTGTCCAACCGCGGTCGAACTTACCAAGAACCCATCCTATGCCAGTATAGCTGTTTGGATCACGCCCATCAAGCGCCCATTTATCATTCAATGCAATCATGTATTCCATTGCGATTTCAGGAGTAGGAGTCCATTAACATCGATGTAACAGATCTTGCAGAACCGAGTCTTGCCCAAAACCCATCATGGAATGCATTTGTCAAAGAATATTTGAGCATTGTAAAGCGACATCAAACTTCTGCTATGCACCTTTTCGGCTATCTGGATTCACGTTCTCGTGTGCAGCCGAAAATAATGCTTAATGCGTACTCGATAATATTCAATGAGATTATTCGAAGATCCGGCGATGTACTTACTGCCCCATTGAAATTATCCATACGGTCAAAACTGCTACTGTGGGTGAAAATAAATTTCATGAAATTGAAAGCCAGGCTGGCATAGATTTGTAACAAATGAGTAATGAGGGAATAATATGCAGTGTAATATTGATGCAAAAGGAAAAGCTGTACGAATGAAGCTGGGAATCAGGACACTTGTTTTTGCAGGAGTTCTTGGAACTCTAATTCTCACAGGAGTTCTTTCCTCTAGCCTTTGGTGGTATCCATTTGGTGCCATTACATTTGGTGGTGCATTTACTGTCTTTGAAGCAAGAGCAGGCTGGTGTGTTATCAGGGCGATGGGATTCAAAACTCTCATTTGAGCAGTTGTTAATTTCTACTGGATGATTTTATTCCCACTCTATTGTACCAGGTGGCTTGTGAGTAATATCGTAAACAACTCGGTTTACCGCGCCCTTTACTGTGTTAGTGATACGCGTACTAATCTTTGCCAGCACTGCATGTGGAATTTCTGAGTAACGGGCAGACATACCATCTAGCGACTGGACCGCACGCACAACGACTGTTTCACCATACGCCCTAACATCTCCATGAACCCCAACTGAACGGACAGGAAGTAATGCTGCGAAATATTGCCATGGAATCTCCATCTTTCCTTCCGCTGCTGCTGCTTCGAATTCCTCTTCGACAATTGCACATGACTCACGTACAACATGAACGCGCTCACGAGTAAGAGGTCCAAGACAGCGAACTGCTAGTCCTGGGCCAGGGAATGGTTGACGATCTGCGACCTTGATTTTCAGAGCATGAGCGAGATCACGGACTTCGTCCTTATACAAATCACGAAGAGGCTCTACAACTTCAAGAGTCATATCGTCAGGTAAACCCCCTACATTGTGGTGACTTTTGATTGTGTCACGAACGCCGCCACCGGATTCAATCCAATCTGGTGCAATCGTGCCCTGCACTAGATATTTCGCACCGACTTTGTCTTGTTCTTCTTCAAATATTCTGATGAATAGTTCGCCAATGATTTTACGCTTTTGTTCAGGCTCAGTAACATCTGCAAGTGCGTCGAAGTAACGGTCTTCAGCAAATACTGTTGTCAGATTTAGTCCATGAGCAGCAAGCATTTCTTGGATTTCTTTAGTCTCATCTTTTCGCATGAGTCCAGTGTCGACATAGACACAATGGAGTTTGTCACCAACCGCTTGACTAGCGATAACTGCTGCAACTGTAGAATCAACTCCACCACTGCACGCAATGATTGCAATATCATCGATTTCATCTTTCATTTTTTGAGATGATTCTTCAATGAATGATGTTGTGTCGAACATCAAACATCCCTTCCGTTGACCTCAGCATCCATTTGCTTAACCTTTGCAACTTGGTCAAGTTTATTCTGCTTTAGTGCAGCAGCATAAGTCTCATTACCAAGAGCAAGGATTTGTGTCGCAAGATATCCAGCATTATCGCCACGGTCAACACCTACAGTCGCTGCAGGCACCCCTGGAGGCAGTTGTACAATTGAAAGTAAACTATCGAAAGGAACTCTGCCACCACAAGGAACGCCAATTACTGGCTTGGTAGTTAATGCTGCCACTGCACCAGGCAATGCTGCTGCTAATCCCGCCATTGCGATGAAAACAGTACATCCATCCGCTTCTGCATCATGGATAATTTGCTCAACAAATGCTGGCGAACGGTGTGCACTTGCAACACGTAATTGGTATGAGACTCCGAAGTGGTCTAGAATCTTAGTACATTTTTCAGCAACTGGCATATCCGACTTGGAGCCGAGTAGGATTGTAACGTCCATGGTGTTGTGCCATGGACGGTGGTTCATCAACGTGCCGCGTATACATACAATCATCTCGACCTCTAATCTAATGAGGTATTGGGATATTCATAGGGGGTCGCTTGGAGTGCCAAATGAGACTTAGTAGCGATATCCCACATCCAATTTCCCGCCGCTAAAAGATGTCCACCAGAAATTATTGATATCGGACGGCTGTTGACCTGTTGTCGAAATCTCCGAATGAAAGCAGGAATTATCCAAGCCGGCGTATCATGCAAATTCCATACATCTTTGGGCCACTCTCTATTACGATTAAGCAAGCGTCTAACCTTCCGCTTTTCGTCATTCAATAGGCTAAGTGCACGTGCTTCGAGTTCCATTTCTGGCCGAATACCGCGTATATGTGCCGCCATAAGATTGTGTGCAAGGGTTAGCCGCCCCTGTCTTGCAGCAATTCCAACTGCGCGCGGAATAATTCTTCCTTGCCCTGAGCAATCAACTTCCAACAGAACTCGATAGCGCGCCAATAAAGCGGGATCATCTAGATAGGCCCTAAGTTCAATCTCACCAGACCATAAAAATGGTGCCACCCAACGATAGTCTTGATTTGGTTGTAAGTGGCGGAGGATTAATCCTCGAATGTCGAGCGGATATTCGTGCATAAGTAAAGAAGCAAACAAGTAGGTAGCAAATGCTTTTGCTCACTCCTCACTAAATGTAAAAGTAATCGGAGCATCAGCCTCTAACATAATTCGGTCATCTAAGCGTATACCTCTCACAATATTGGAGCCGACCCGCAGAAGAGGTCTTGCGGCCCACCTGCGATGCATATAGGTCGCACCTGTAATCTCAGGAAGCGGTTCGCGAGGGTCCCAGTCACGGCGGTATGCTGTTCCTGAAAGTGCTGAAAGTGAGGCTGCTGTTCGATAATTGATTACCCATGGCACAAGTGCAAGAAGTGCTTGAATTGCAGCGGGAGGCTGGAATAATAGGATAAAGGCTGCAAATGGAGATACTAGTAGAACTAGCATGTCTACTCGCCCTGGCATCGCATTAGTTCCAATCCATACTGCGACAAGAGATAGCATCACACCAAGAGCAAGCGCGCCAGTCGCTAGTAAACCTCGGTCTTGAAGCAACAAAAGAAGACCCCCTGCAAGTGGGAGAATGGACCACGCCATTGGCCAAAGCATCTTCGGGCCGGGGCCCGGAATCGATACTTCCTCCCATTCCATGGTACACGCTGATAGTTACTAGCCTTGAACCATTTTGTAAAACAAAGCAACTCTAACTGTTATCTTCATCAAATGGATATGATAGTACCAAGTTTCTAGCAGCATATACTTCGTCGACACGCCTGACATCAGTAGTGATTGGTGCAGCATGCAAAACTTCCGCATCCTCTTGCAAGACTTCAACAAAATTAGTTGCAAATTCGTCCAAGACTTCCTTGGATTCTGTTTCAGTGGGTTCTACCATCATACATTCTGGTACAATTAGTGGGAAGTAAACTGTGGGTGACATGTACCCCTTGTCAAGCAAACCTTTCGCTACATCCATTGCACTCACTCCTAGTTGCTCTTTCATAGGGGCAAGTGAAAGTGTGAACTCGTGTTTGACTACATCAACCGGTGCTCCATCACAGAATAGATGACTGACGCCCTTCTCTTCAGCTTCTTTCAGGATTCGATGACGTAAATAATTCGCATTCAATACAGCATGCTCAGACATAGTTTTCAAATCTTTACCATACCGTCGATAAAAAGCCCACGAGCGGATTACTGCGCCGCTATTACCGTGCCATTGCTGCACCTTTCCAATGCTCTTTTCAGGCTCTTGCCAATGGTACCACCATTCTTGGTTAACCGAAGTTAAACGGTCTCCTGACAAGATAGGTCGGCGTTTTACGATAGGGCCAGGTAAATATTCAGCCAAGTGTGCCTTAACACCAATTGGGCCGGAACCCGGACCTCCGCCACCATGTGGTTGGCTGAATGTCTTGTGAAGATTGTAGTGAACTGCATCAAAACCCATAATCCCAGGAGAGGTTCTACCAAGAATCGCATTGAAATTTGCACCATCATAGTACATTTGGCCACCGGCAGCATGTACAATTTCTGCTGCTTCAGCAATCTCCGGTTCGAATACCCCGAGTGTACTTGGATTTGTGATCATCATTGCAGCCGTATCATCACCAACAACTGCCCGTAATGCATCCAAATCGAGGCGTCCATTTTCTTGACTCGGAATTTCAATTATCTCAAAACCAGCCATCGAAGCACTCGCCGGGTTAGTTCCATGAGCGGAATCCGGCACAATCACTTTCGTTCGATTTGTCTCACCACGGCTTCGGAAATATTCTTGGAAACAACGTATTGCAGTAAACTCCCCTTGTGCACCTGCAACTGGTTGTAATGTTACATCATCCATGCCGGCACAGATACCTAGCATCTCTTGCATTTCATGGAAGATTGCAAGAGTCCCCTGTATCTGGTGTTCAGGTTGTAACGGGTGCAAATCAGCAATCCCAGGTAGCTGAGCAATCACTTCATTGACTCGTGGATTATGCTTCATTGTACATGAACCAAGTGGATAGAATCCTGTGTCAATTCCAAAATTACGATTTGAGAGCCAGGTGTAATGCCTGACCATTTCAGGTTCTGATAAGCGGGGCCACTTCGGTAATTCATCTCTGACTAGAGTGGATGGAATCTGAAGGTTATCTGTTGGGAATATTGGATCTGGTTGTGAATAGCCTTTGCCATTTGCACCATTATGTTCGAATAAGTGGCTCATGCATTCACCCCCTGAATCATATTTGTTGACCACACTGCAAGATGAGCAGTTAGCAATTCTATTTCTGCAGCCTGTGTTTGGTCACTGAATGAAACTAGAAGCCAGTTAGTTCTCTGATTGTACCAATTGGACAAATCATATCCCCCAATAAGACCTTGAGTATCCAAATATTCAATACAATCTGCTGCTGAACCGGGTAATTCAATTACAAATTCATTGTAGTGGCAATTCATTGCATGTGGAAGGGAAATCGTGGTAATTTCAGACAACTTTTGTTTTGCGAGTTGACACGCAGCCATGTTGCGACGTGATAATTTTGCCAAGCCCTCTGGACCTAACAGTGCCATATGCATTGCACCCATCAAAGCGATAAGTGTTTCATTGGTGCAAATATTAGAGGTTGCACGATGGCGCCTAATGTGTTGCTCTCTTGTTGAAAGTGTCAAACAGAATGCCTCTTTACCATCCACATCGATAGAACGTCCGACTATTCGGCCCGGCATCTGGCGCAAGTACGCTTTCGTACAGGCAAAAATTCCGTAAAGCGGCCCACCATATGTGATTGGTGAGCCAAGTGCTTGTCCTTCGCCAACTACAATATCTGCCCCATAATTACCCGGTGCTTCGACAAGACCGAGGCTGACAGGAGCAACACCAACGATAAATGCGGTTTGCTCACCAATGATTTCTTTCACACGAGTAAGCCCCCCATCGAGTATCCCTAGTGGATTGGGTTGCTCGACATATATCCCACAAGATCCAGACGCTTCAGACAGGGACTCAAGATTTAGAGTACCATCTGAATTATGGCGTAAGGTCTTGATGGTGATTCCGCCTCCCTGAGTATAGTTTTGGATAACAGATACCCTCGCAGGAGGGATCAATTCACTAATGTAAACTGTATCTTTTTGTGTTGCTTTCCGATTGTGGACGCGAACTGCACACGTAATCGCTTCTGCCGCAGAAGTTGAGCCATCATATACTGATAAATTTGCAACTTCCAAGCCTACAAGCTCACTGATCAAGGTCTGGAATTCCCACATCGCTTGAAGCATTCCTTGACTTACCTCTGGCTGATAGGGCGTGTAGGAGGTCAAAAATTCACCGCGAGTAATTAATTGGAAGACACTGGCAGGGATATAATTACGATTGAGGCCTGCTCCAAGGAAACTAACTCGGTCACCTAATGCAACATTTGCGCCAAGGATATGTCGTGCGTCTGCGATGATCTCCTCTTCGGATTGTGGGCCACGCAGAGGAAGTTCGCCATTCATTCTTACCGCTTCGGGTATGTCTGCAAATAGGTCGTCCATCGAAGAAAATCCCATGGCTGCTAGCATCTCGCTTTCGCGTCCGAGATTGGGAAGTTGGTCAACCATGCTCCGGCCTCAAGCAGAGGGTGGCGCAGACCGGTCATGAATGTTGGTTTATGCGCAAAGTCATTTGAGTAGGTTCTACCAGACCTAATTATGGCGCATATTGCAATGGTCGTAACCAATGCTTGTGCACCAGACCCCCGGGTTGAACGTCATGCGCGATGGTTGGTATCAAAAGGCGAGGACCGTGAAATCTTCTTGTCAATAATTAAAAAGTGGTTACACTAATCTTGCCATTTTGTCCAAGTCCCATCGCCATTTTGATACCAATTATCGCCATCATTTGCTTTGAACCAGACCGTTCCATTTTCATCAGGATCTAGGTAATCCCCTGCGGGTAAATCTTCCCAAGAGCCTACTGTATCTTCACTTCCAGTGGATTCACCATCTTCAGTTACATCTTCTGAAAGAGGCAACGGAGCTGGCGTTGGGGCACCAGGAGGTGGTAAGTCAGTCAGTGGTTTAGGACTAGAACGTTTCTTTTTCGATTGTGGTTTCTTCATTATAATCATGCCAATTACTCCAACTAGTACCAAGACAACTAATCCGCCAACTATTCCGATGATTGTAATTGTGTCCATTCCTTCATCGGCACTTGCTGTTGTATCATCTGTAGTCGTTTTACCACCATCACTCGGCTCAGAAAGTAAGCACCCCGGGTAATTGATGTCATCATCGAAACGCCCATCAGGAGCGACTAGTGGGCACATGTCGGCAGAAGTTGCATTCTCTACAAATACTCCTGGCCAATTATCTTCACGTGAATCATTCCATGCTGATTCGCCCCAATTGTCACCAAAACCATCACTATCGGTATCGTACCATTGAGTTGCGTCAAGTGGGAACATATCTGGACCATATCCAAGGGAGTCCCATTTATCGAATCCCCAGAAAGCATCAGTATCTGAATACCCATCGCCATCAACATCTGGACAACCATATCTGTCGATGGTCGAAGTTCCTTCGTCGTTAGTACAATAATCTACGAACACTCCTGCGAAGTTATCGCCATAGCCGTCACTATCTGCATCCGACCATTGACTGGGTTCATCGACAAATGCATCTGCGCCTTGCGTCACACTCCAAGACAATTCTGGGTTCGAGTAACCATCACCATCGCCATCAAAACAGCCAGTTCTATCTGCGCTAGAGTTGCCCCATACGAACGGACAGTCATCTGGATTATTGCCACTAGGGTTGTCACCATAGCCGTCATCATCACCATCATTCCATTGCGTTTCATCTTGGAAGAAAGCATCGACTGTATCAGCATAACCATCTGAGTCGAAATCTGGACAGCCCTTTGTTCCGCCGAGTGTCGCTGTTCCTTCTTGCAGAGGGCAGAAATCAATCAAATCAGAGAAACCATCGTTATCATCATCACTATCTTCTCTATCATCGATACAACCATCAGCATCATTATCATTTGAGGCATTCTTTCTCCAGTGAGCTATACCATTTTTACAAAGGTCGACTTCGTTGATTACACTGTCATTATCATTGTCATTATCTTCATTGTCATTTCGACAGCCATCGCCATCACGGTCGTTTGATTGGCTAGAATTCCAACCGGTTTCACCCCGCGGGCAAGAATCGTCTACATCGAAAATACCATCGTTATCATCATCAAGATCTTCATTTGAACCTTCATCTTCGCAGCCATCACTATCTTTATCGGTTTGACTTGCAGAAGTCCAGTTTAGCGATCCCTGGGCACAATCATCAACAGTATCATCAATACCGTCACCGTCATCATCACCATCACAAATATCACCAATCCCATCTGATTCGTAGTCCTCTTGAAGTGGATTTGAAGTGTAGTGGCAATTGTCCTCAATATCGAGAACTGAATCTCCGTCATCATCAGAATCCTCATCCACGTCTCTACAACCATCACCATCTAAGTCGCTAGTTGAATTAACAGTCCAATCAAGAACTCCAGTAATACAATTATCAGCACTATCAAGGATTCCATCGTTGTCATCATCATCGTCTTCCTCGATATCTTTGCATCCATCGGCATCATAATCCAATGAGGTGTTAGATTGATTCCAATCTAAAAATCCGTATTGACAATCATCTAGGGCATCATGTAACCCATCGTTGTCATCATCAGTATCACAAGCATCCCCCTTCAAATCTTCATCAAAATTACTTTGATTGGAATTTGCTGTATTCAAACAATTATCTGTATAATCGGTGACCCCATCATCGTCTTTGTCATGCTGGAACATCCAAACGAATACATCCTGGTCAGTAGCAGTCCGAGGAGTATCGCCAAACCAAACGGTTCCACTGAAATCCCCGCCTGCAATTAGAGTGCCATCATTCATTGCAAGTAATGCACCTACTGTGTCATTATCTGCACCTCCAATGCTCATTCCCCATTGGAAATCTGAATCATTGTCCACTTGAGCAATAAAACCATCATACTTGTAGAAACTAGTATTCTTCAGTAGAGTGGTGGTTCCAAACTTCATGTCATCTAAGTGCCGTCCACCAAACTGGACTTGCCCTTTGGGATTAACTGACAGTGCTTGAAGGCGATCGTCATCAGCGCCACCGGCATGGTAGTCCCAGATTTGAGATCCATTCTCAGCATACCTTAGGAGCAATACATCCCAACTGCCCTGTCCACTAACGATTGTGCCGCCTTGCTTTTTGTATGTTTGAAGGAAATTTCCTCCAACTACAACCCCACCATCTGGGTGAAGTACAATATTATTGAAATAGACTCCACAATTACCACCGAAGCATTGGTTACCACCAGTGTTTTGTCCCCATATGAAGTTGCCAGAGTCTGAATATTTTACAACAAAACCTGCGTATGTAGATTGTGGGCTAGAAGAAAATGTGCTGTCCCATTGCTCTGTTCCTGTGCTGTATCCTGCGATATATGCTGCATTGGTTGAAGGTTCTACAACAATCTGGTATGGAATTGAATTTCCATTCCCGGATGTATCCTTAGCCCAGTCCCATTGTGAAGAGCTGGTGTTGTAATATGCTACGAAGAATCTCGCGTTGTCAGATTGTCCTTGAGCAAACAATTGTGTCGCATCGAATTCTGTGAAATTCTGGTAGTAGCCCGTGACGTAGAGGTTGTCATTAGCATCTGCGGCTAGATCCCATCCCACATCAACATCAAATCCACCGAATTTAATAGCCCAATCAAATTCTCCAGTACTGTTTACTCTTGCAAGCCATCCATCGAAACCTGTAGTCGTAACTGTGGTGTTACCAAAATTAACTGAACCTTGGAAATAACCAGTTCCATAGACGTTATCATTTGAATCAATTGTTACCCCTCGACATTCGTCGTAATACAGTGCGGTACCAGCAGAAACTGCCCATTCCCAACTCCCTGTTTTGGTAAGTTTAGCAAGGAGAATATCTCCTTCGCCTTCAGTTTCAACCTGTATTGAACCGAACTGTGATGCTTGGTAAATTGTTCCACACACAATTAGGTCACCTTGAGAATCAAAAATCATTTCATAGATTTCATCATCCTGAAGAGAACCGCCTGCTGCAGACCAGTTTGTATTTGTGGACCTACCCATTCCCACTGAGTTTAAGGCTTCTATTTGTGCTAATGTCAGTTGTGAATCATCAATAATTTTGTCGTCAATGATTATTTCCTCATACACTTCAACAACTGAACCTGTATGCGACATGGCTGGAACCACGGATAGGAGGACGGAAATCAGAATTGCAGTAGCAAGTGTACGGCGCATGATGTTGCGTACATCTTATCCCTCATCAAAGCAACGCCCCTATGGGGCGTTATCATACAAATGGTGGACGAACAATTATTGCACGTATTTTTTTGCGGGATGATGCAACAATCAGCACCTCAGAACCGGGCTCTACTCCTGCGATATACCCCATTCCAATACCTGCTCTATCGAGCGATGGAGCTGGAGCGCCACTTGTGAGAATACCGATGTAGTTACCATCCAAGTCTTCTACTTCTTTACCACCACGAGGAAGTGGACCACGTTCTAATTGCTTCACTCCCCACCACTTTGCATCGGACTCAGCATGTGACATAACTCGGATACGACCAATAAACTCGTGCTCGGTGTCAAGGCCAAATGGAACATTAGTTTCCCACGAATCACGGTGCAATGTTGTATTTTCATCTAAATCCCGTGATGCAAAATCGACACCCGATAAGAGATAACCTTTCTCTAGTCGTAGCGTATCTCTGGCACCAAGTCCAACAGGTGTAGAGCCAGCCGCGATTAACGCACGCCAAAGTGAAGCGGCATCGCCATTGGGAACAAATATCTCATAACCGGATTCGCCGGTATATCCGGTTCCTTGAATCCATCCACTAATACCCAACTCATTTTCTCCAATCAACGACCATTTGAAGCGGCCAACGTGATTGTCAGCACCCAGTACAGATTCGCAAATTGATTTTGCATTTGGTCCTTGTAAAGCAATAATACTAGTTTCAGGAGATAGATCTTCCAAAGTGACTGAACCGTCACTAGGCAATAGTCCAGTGAACCATTTCCACATGACCGGTATCATACTTGCATTTGGCACACCCAAAACCTCTGTTTCCGAAACAACTGCAAATATCATGTCATCAATCAAGAAACCATCATGGTCCAAGAAATGTGTATAGGCACAACGCCCAGGGGCTATTGCAGTACATTTCTGCGTAGCAATAGATTCTAGCCACCCAAGCACATTAGCTCCCGTAAAACGGAATGAGCCCATGTGTGACACATCGAATAGTCCAGCGTTTGAACGGCATGCGAGGTGCTCTTCTGTGATATTTGAATACCAAATGGGGAGTTCAAAACCATGGAAATCGACTATGTTTGCACCAAGCGAAACATGTTCATCAAAGAGAGCTGTTCGGGCGGGCTTTGCATCACTCATGCGACTTGGTGGCGCACTCAGCATTAAATCATCACTGTAAAAAGTGTGTTTTTTATTTTTTAGAATCGCGCATTATTGACCAATTTTTTCTACCAAGACCTTCTAAAGCAATTCCTGTCAATATACCCCATATCCAAGGTGAATCGATTTTTTGCCACAGCAGTAAGCCCATTGTGATGAAAGCAATAATCCAATGGTGTAACCACATTACATTGTTGCGAATATGAAACTTAATATTCTCAGTAGCCCATCTCACGAGAGCAAAGGCACAAATCACTGAAATCGAGTAGTAAGCAAAATCCACAATTAAAGGCAGACGGCCAGACTTTTACTACTTTTCATAGATTAGGGCTGCAGAATGTAGTATTCAGCCTAATTAGATGACGCAGGTAATCCGCGCAATATGTCGTCACCAATCTGAATTATTTCAGCAACAAATTGGGTTATACCTTCCCGGGTAACTGCAGGATTTGCAATGACGGGCCGAAGTATTTTTTTCTCATCGACTACAGAACTAGAAACCATAAAACGGCCAGCACGGATGAGGCGGTCTCTAAGTTCTGTATTGACTGCATCGTGGTCAATTCCTTCAGAAGTGTATCGGATACAGACATTAGACCAAGAACGAGAAGAAACCATTTCCAATTTTTCCTCACCCTCTACCAACGCTTGCAAAAAGTCAGCTAAACCAACATACGATTCAACCAATCGTGCCCAACCAGCATCACCTTTTTCTCTCCATGCCAAAAATAATTTCAGTGCATCATTTCGCCTGCCACATTGCAAACTAATTCGACCTAAGTCAATGTCCTCGGTCTCGCCGTGGAACAAGTAATGCGCCACATCACCATGCGAACAAATTTTTCGTAATATCTCTGGCCTCTTGATCAAGAATGCTGAACATACCAAAGGCACACCCATCATTTTGTGTGCATCCCAACACAGTGAATCTGCAAGTTCTACACCATCCATCAAGTTACGATACTTTGTACTGAACATGCAAGAACCACCCCAGGCGGCATCAACGTGGAACCAAATATTGTTGTCAGAGCAAACGCCTGCGATTTCTTTAATCGGGTCGAATGCCCCTCGAACGGTAGTTCCTGCAGTTGCAACAACACAGAATGGGGTTTTGCCGTCATTGCGTGTTCGAGCGATTTCTTCGCTCAATTTGTCGGTACGCATTCGACCATCTTGGTCGCAAGGTACTTTGATTACATTATCAAAACCAATTCCCAATACATTTGCTGCCATCAAAACAGAGTAATGAGATTCTTCAGATACATAGCATACTAAATTTTGACCATCGAAACCACGTCTTTGACCCAGGGGGTCAACCTGGTATCGGGCACACATCATTCCAATCATGTTGCCATTAGAACCACCTGTAGTGAGGGTCCCATTGCCGTCACCAAAACCTACAATTTCACACATCCTTCTGATTAAGGCCTGTTCGATTAGTGTCGCCATAGGCGATAACTCATAGGTGTACATTGAATTGTTAGTGAGGCTGGCAATAATTTCACCCGCCAAAGCTGAAACATTCATCCCGCCCCATAATGGATTCATGAAACCAGGATTATTTGTATGAACACTATAGCGCATATATTCATCGATATCTGCCAGTACAGTATCAACTCCCATTCCTTCTAATGGAAGATTAAGATCTGCGGTTTTCCGCAGACTAGATTGCGGCACAGAATCTACAATAGTGCCATTTGCTTCGAGATGAGATTTGATTCTTACTAGAACCGCGTTTAAGAATTCCTCGGTGTCGACAGTTACCCCTCCAATTCAATGCCAGCGTAGGCGGGTTTAGAACCCTGTGGCTCAGGCAGATGTACAAGTAAATTAGAATGTAAAGAATTTTACGGTAATTTACCATTATCAATACGATGTTACAAGCAGAATTAATGTAATTATCACCTCAGAACCTCTAATTGTGTGGAATTTCGAATATTCGTCTGAATTATTCGAAATATTTGGGTAAAAAATACGAGATTGGAGGTGGAAATAAATATGAGAAACCAACTGATTTATAATGGCGTAAAATGGTATCATATTTGGGGAAAGGACATATTACTGTAGCGGAGTAATCTGTTTTGTGGAAGTGCATAATTGCTAATGCATATCGGGTAAGCAGGTATTATGTCACCTATATTCGTCCTGATGTTAGAATATTTGTAATGTCGATTACTGCGTAAATCTACGGGCAGAAAATTCATATTTTTTGAACATCCCACACATCCTCTAAATCTGAAGTTAAACAAGAGACTGGTAGCCATTAAATAACTAAATATGAAATCGGAGGATTGTCAGAATAAACTGGTGCTTAAAAGAATCGCATGCATTATGCATTTTACGCTAGTAACATTGAATAGCAAGTTAGTGCAGCAGCAAACATGCTAGGAGTAGATGGCGCCACATGGCTAGAGCGATTACATATGCAACTTGCCAGAAACTTGCGAGCAGCAGATTGGTCGCAGGCTGAAATAGCCAATATACTTGGCTCTACCCAATCGACTATCTCAAGAATGGCACATCGAGACTTTCCCGCATTGGCAGGAACGTCTGACGAATCAACAATAGATGGATGGGCCCATGAAATATCAATGGCCCTTCGTCAACTTGGCCCAAAAGCAAAACCAAGTCGGACGCGTTTTGTTATGGAAATCGCATTTGCGCCGGGCCAAGTACTGCGGTTTGACAAATCATTGACGGGAACAGATCTCGACTCCGACCAAGAACAAACCGCATTACTAAAGCGATTGGAATGGGCGGTATCACGAATCGATGTGAATCGATTGCGCAAACAAATGCCAGCCGTTGGAATGAATATTGCTTGCTGTTTGGAATCATCGAGATCTACTGCAGAGGTAGCTGCATTCCCTGGCAAAGTTACGATTGTTGAAAATAAACTGAGGCATCACGAGACCCCTGCATTTGGCGCATCGCACCATCTAGCAAATATGCTGCTTGATGCTAGAGTCCACGATAATGCAAAAACTGCAATATTGAATATTCATCCCGGTGATGATAAGGATAAAATTGAGACGATATGTGAAGGGCTCGATCTAAACCTTACATTCGCCCCTAAGGGGGAATTAGTTCCGCACCAAGGAATCGATATAATTCTTGACGAGGGTGCTTTTGGCTGGGAGCCTGCATTGTACATCCTTGCACACAATCCGCTGGAGTTAGTCGACCGAATGCACAGAATTATTTCACTTCTAAATTGAGGGAGACAGATGGATATTTACCTTGCATATGGATTAATGTGTGTAACTCTTGGTTTCTTCGGGTATACTGGGTATCTCGCAGCGGCAAAAAAGGAAATTGATACCGATGAATATCTATCTGCAAGAGGTACGCAGAATTGGCAGGGAATTGGTCTTAGCCTCTTCGCTTCGGGAATGGGTATTTGGATTCTGTTTGGACCTTCGGAAGTAGGATATTGGGGTGGATTCTGGGATGTTGTTGGGTACGCAGTATCAGCAGCCACTCCTTTCATACTGCTTGCGTATGTTGGTCCGATGATTCGTCGAAAATTGCCAGATGGTGTGACGCTTGCCGATTACGTAAGAATGCGAATTGGCAGACCTATGCAAATCTATGTTGGCATCATTTCAGTGACATACATGTTTACGTTCCTGTTTGCAGAGTTTACGGCAATTGGCAAGGCGATGAATGTTCTTTCTGATATGGACCCACTCATTCCTATGCTGGCTGTGGGTATGGTCACAGCAGCATATACCGCATACGGTGGGCTGCCCGCGTCGCTTAGAACTGATCGAATTCAGGCGTGGGTAGTGCTATGGCTCATCGTTACGCTCCTACTCATTCTGTTTGCAGGGGACCTAAGTTCACTGTTTTCTGATGCAAAAGCGTACAACCCCGAGGGTGATGAAAATTGGAGTATTGGAAGCATGTCATACATGGATTCATTCAGTTCGGGGTTAGCACTTGTCGTTGCCATTACTGCTGCTGAAATGTTTTCCCAAGGTAACTGGCAGAGAGCATGGGCTTCTGAGGATGAAGCAGCTCTCAAGAAAGGTGCCATACTTGCGGCTAGCTTAGCATTGCCATTAGTCTTCATCATGGGAGTCTTGGGTACTGTTGCTGCAGCCAAGGGCACAATTTCCGACCCTTCAGCAGCATTCTTCGTACTATTGGGTGATGTACACGAACTAGTTATTGCAGGGTTTATTGTACTTGGAATCGCGCTGGTTTGTTCTAGTGTTGATACGCTGCAAAATGCAATTTCCGCATCGGTCACCAGAGACCTTTCCGATGGCAAAATGAATTTGAAACAGGCTCGAATTACGACTATTGCAATGATACCCCTAGCTATATTCTTAGCAACTGGACCTACGATTTTGGGATTCACGTTCAATGCCGCAAGTGTATTTGGAATTTTCCTGTTTGCAGATTTGCTTGCTGCGGCTACAGTCCTGCCAGTATTACTAACTCTATGGGAGCGGATTGACTCGAGAGCATCACTGGCTGGAGCGGTCTTCGGATTGCTTTCTGTAGTCATTTATGGCCTCATCACTAGTGATTCTATTACGACGGGCATAGGACTCATAATTTCACCAACCAATGAATTTGGACTGGCCAATCTCGGAGTTTTCTTATCTGCACTAATCGGTTCGGGCATAGTGACGATTATTGGCTCGGAATACCTGAAACGTTCTCACTCAAATTAGGACTCTTGATGCTCTAATTTTGTAATAATTGTACGATTTATGCGTTAGCATCATATGGTAGTGTGAACCTAATAGTATCAGGGACAACTATGATTGGGACTCCACTTGATGTTTTACCTTACATTCGTGGCGTACAACTCGTTCTAACGGGATATAATGGATATACCAAAGGTTCCCGATTCGAAAATGATAAAATAATCCGTGAAGAAATTACACGTGCAGGAACTAGAGTTCGTAGTCATGTGCAGAATATTTTTGACCTCCAGTTCAAAGAAGAAAATTTCGAATTGGCACGAGCTGCAAAGCAGTGCATGGAAGAATGTGATTACTTAATAGAAGATATTGCCAAATCAGCATCTGGTATGGAGCATGCTTTTCTATCAGGTCAAAGGTCTCCATCAAATAAGGACTTGAAGAAGTTAATAAAGCACGACCATGAAGTAATTGAAATGGTGACTAAGGCGATAAATTTGGCAAATAGTTCAGAACATTCAATCGCAACATCTGAAGGTGACCCCAAGCAACTAATCATGCAAACAACCCAGATGTTGTCGAGTTGTCGTGGATTTTATGGTGCACGAGCAAAAATTCTAGCAGGATTAAAACAAAAAGAAGTAAAGAAGTGATATTATGAGTGATTATAGGTGGAGAGATAGCCCCGATACAATAGCACGTTTGATAAATGCCAATGAAATTCAGACTGTTTCTACTCAGCAAGTTCTACTAAAGCCAAACGAAGCTTGTGCTATGATTGTTGATGGTCGCATTGGAGACATTCTAACCGAAACTTTACTCAAAAATATGGCTGGAGGTTTTAGCCGATGGATTGGCGACAAGATGGGAGTGACTGCAAGTGACCGCCGTTTACTTTTTGCAATGACTGGCCCCATGGATTATTGGATCCCATTCGAAGGGCAACTTGCCGATGGTGAAGCAGTAAAGGGATTTGCTAATCTTCGTATGCGAATGAATCTTGAGGATGTTCCAAAACTATTGAACTATTTTGCAAATAATTCTCCGGTTCTAAATCGAGATGGACTCATTTCAATTATTGCTTCAGAAGTCAATGCAAGGGTTGTAACGCCTTGCCTAGCATCTTGTGCTACAGCCGCAGACCTTAGGGCAGGTTCATTCCTTGACCGGTTTGAAATGACTGCTGAATCAGGAATGCGAAATCTGCTCTCAAATCTTGGGTTTACTCTTCTGAAAGCATTCCCAATCACTAATCCAACAGATATGGAACTCGTGATGAAGCATCGTGCATCCGTTCAGGCAAAGACTGCAGGAACACAAGCAAATGTCGAGGCTCAACTAGCACACTATTCTCAAACAGAAACTTTGACTTTAGCAAGGATTGAGATGGAAACAAACGTTGCAAGGGCGCGTGCTCAAGGAAAGGTTACTATCGAATTAGAAACTGAACTTAAAGAACTTCGAGCACAAGAGGCACGTTGGAATGCTGAGCGCACGCATGAGCGTGGAAAAATGGAAATGCGGAATGAGGAAGCTGATGCGAAAACAAAGCGTGCAATGGATATGTTTGCAGGTGTTCAGGACCGTAAGGCAGAACGAATCGCTAGTCAACAGAACTTTCAAAATCAGAGGATGGAACAGCAAAATGATTTACAGACTAAAATGATGGAGATGGCTGCAAATAATGGTGCACTAACTCCTGAAGTAATGCAAGAATTTCTGAAACAACAAACTGCACAGAAAGCAGTAGATAGTTCGGGAGCACCTAATCCAAATATGGCGCAACAAACATGTGCGTGTGGGACCAGTCTTTCACCTGGTTGGAACGCTTGCCCAAGTTGTGGTTCGCCGATTGCCTGAAAAGATAGAAGTATACCGCAATGCCATGTTCAAGCACCCGTGGAGGTTTTGGCAACCCCACTGGCGTGAGAGAGGTAACAAGAGGATTTTTTGGTACACCATTGTAACGCTATTTGCTGCGATGGCATTGCCTTATTCTATAATCAACCAAATCATGGGTCTCTTTGACAGATCTGTAATCGACCCCATACTTCCGATTGATTCTTGGGTTCCATTTATTGGTTGGACATTCATAATTTATCTGACGCTGTATCTGTACTATCCTGCTGCTGCGTGGTTTGGCAGAAGTAGTGATGAGCGAATTAGAGAAATGTTCGCATTCTATCAGGCCCTATTTGTCATGACTTGGTTTGTCAATTTGATTTTCATAATATTTCCTACAGAGGTATACATTCGTGACCAAATCCCATCAGATGTAAGGGCAGGGGAAGGTTTCTGGGGGTTCTGGTTTGGAGACATCATGCATAACACCGATATGCCATACAATGCTTGGCCTAGCCTTCATGTTGTTCAATCGCTGATGATAGTAATGCTACTGAGGCATTGGAGAATTATATTTGGTTGGAAAGAAGTTCTTACTTGGATGGCATGGGTTGCACTTTGTATCTCTGTGATGACAACAAAACAGCATTTCTTTTTTGATTTAGCCACTGGAATAATTACTGGTTTATTCTGCTGGTACTGGATGTGCTTACCTGCTATGAAAGAATCTCATACCGAAGAATGGAAAGAAGCATTCTCTGGCGATTAGCCACTACTGTAAATGATAGAAATAGATTGAACGATATTTATAATATTTTGACCGTCTTCATACTGAACAATTAATTCATGGAGAAGGTGGGTATTGAAATGGATTGTAGTCCAAGTAAGAACTTCACAACCAACTTGCAATCAATTCAGGTTGAGTCAAGTAGAATGTCAGAGCGATTCCTGCCATCATCATCATCCATGCACCTATGGCCTTGATGAGACCTGTTGAACGCCTCAATATTGTAATGAATTGTTGCTGACCCAATCCAACAACTGTAGTAACTGTGATCATTAACAGACTCACAGATAGCATCAGGCCACCAAGTCCAGTCCATGTTGCTACACCTCCGATTACTGCGAGATAAGCAATGAAAGGAATAACTGCCGCAGCAGTGCAATCTATTGAAGCGGCAGAATAACCAATGCCCCAGAGGTACATGTTTCTCTTAGGGGTAAAACGGTCATCCATTTCCGTCGTCGAATACTTGTCAACCAATTTCTGAACGAAGCCGAGTAGATGGGCAGTTCCTCCTGTCAGCATGAATGCTCCAAGAACAATTAACAGAATTGCAACGGCCAGAGCGAAGTAATGCAATACTCCCGAGAGGTTTATCACACTACCAAGACCAAATACTACGATGCCGATTATTGCAAAGAATGTCAACTGCCCCATCGCTGCCAATCCACCTAAAATCCAGTGCGCAGGCATTTTACTTTCCAGTTTACCAGCCTCGATTAATTCATCTTCACGCTGGCCAAGCCCGATGTAGTAAGAGATGTACCCCGGTAATATCGGGAATGCACAAGGGGAAAAGTAGACCAATACTCCAAGCAATAGTCCCATTGAAAATATTGCCCCTGGTGAGCGGTCTACTTTTGCCAATGAGAATCTTAAATTTTCAGTCTCACCATCTGCTGCTGCAACTACGGTTTCATCAAAATCGCCCCAACCTCCAGTCGGTGTTCCCGAATTCTCTTTTGCAACAATGAACCCTTCATGGTCAATTACCAAAACGACAGGAATCGCTTGTGCTTGATATTCCTCTACCATGTCGCCACGTGAATACTCAATTAATTCCCAACTGACATTTCCTTCCAGCGAGGTTTCAATAGTAAAATTGAGAGATGAATTCTCCTCAAATTGAATATCAATACCAGCCACATTACTAGTCAAACCATCATTATCTTGACTGTACTTGTTGTTTCCAATATCAATACAAGATTTTGCCCTTCCAGAATTATTAACCCATGCGTCTAAGCAATACGCACCGTCGTTAAGAGATAGTGAAGAATTACCTATACCGGAACTGATTACTTCGTTTTTCAAAACAGAATCATCTTGGCCAGTGGCTACAATCCAAGGCATATGAGAACTAGATTCTGAATCACCAAATGTTTCGTTCAACATATCTAGGTCTTCCAACGAATACCACATTCCAACTGAAATAATTATTATTTCATAGTCCCCGTCATGAGCCCTCCAATCATCAATTTGAGTTTCGAGGTGTTCCTGAACAAGATGACAATTAGCACAATCGACAGCCATGAAATCAACAACGACTACTTTGCCACGATGGTCTGACAGCTTAAACCAGCCCTCTTCATCAACATAGCCGACTTCTTCCACTGAACGATTTACAGTTTCGACTTCGAAATCAGGTGCTAAGCGAATATTGTCTCTGTCAACCCCATAACCTGAAGAGGCTAGATCAAACATTGAAAGACCAGCATATCCAATGGCCGAGAACATTACAAGGCCTATCAAAAATGCCTTCCAAGTAGTTCCCTCTTTGAAAACTGCTAGGTCAATTCCAAAACGCTCTTTGAGACCCATGCGGCAATGGTAGTTCCGGCAATTTATGAAAGTCTCGTGTCAAACACTCATTGAGAATTCTCTAAACTACCGTATTGACTTACTACTTTTACCGGCCCAGAGGACAATTTTGAAACAAATTCCTCCGACAATTACCCCGACTGCACCTGCAAGGTAAAGCCAAACAGGATTATCAGCCCCGGCAATTGCTGCATCGATTAGAACATAAAGAAGGAGAATCCCTGAAATGGCGCCAATGGCACCACTGATACCAAGACCGGCGGCCATGATTCCAAACTTTTTCAGGAGGTTCACATCCTCACGTGCACTACCGTAGTGATAAGTCTTGACATGCGTTATCCCGCATGTTCCAAGCCCTGAGACATCGAATAAAGTCGGTGGAGTGCGTCATTATCAGTCAACCAATTCACAACATCTAGCGGGATAGATGCAGACATTACTTCTTTTTGCGCATCTACCTCATACACTGTTGAAAGCATTTTCAAAGTCACACGGACCCTCCATCCTTCGAATGATTCTCGGTGGGATAGGTCAACCCACTCGATTTTGAATCCCGATTTTTCATAAAGTTCCCTTGTAGAAACATCACTGGTGACCAGTGTCCCTTTACCATGGTATTCGGTTGCGTGTGCAACCCAATTTGGTGGATCGTTAATATCAGGTATTTGCACGATTTTTGCATCCCTTTCACCTAACCAAGCCTGTATCATTGCTTCTCTTTCGGAGGCAGTCCATGGGTTATCCAAACTAAGTTCCGCTTCACTGGAACCTATTGCAATAATTGTTGGTCCAAGTTCCAAAGCGGCATTTACCAAATAGGCATGCCCTTTATGGAATGGTTGAAAACGACCAAGCACAATATTCATTGTAATCACTGGAAATATGATTCCACATCTGTCTCTGGTAAATCATGGCCACATTCTCGAAAACATTCTAGCATTCTTTTACAACCCTCAACCATTTCTGAAAGAGGTGTTTCGCCCATGCTACCAACACGGAACATTTTGCCCTTAAGATGGTCTTGAGCACCAATAACTTGAGTTTCATATTTCTCACGTAATAGTGTACGCCAAGAATCATCAACGCCATCCGGATACATGATTGCTGTCACAGTAGCTGAGCGTGCATATTCATCTGCAAGCAATTCAAAGCCGAGGTCACCAAACAATGTCCTGACACCCTTCGCCATGTGCAAACATCGATTCCATCGCTGTTCAAGCCCTTCACTTTTGAGAGTCTCAAGTGCGACAGCCCAACCCATCGCTAGATTGATCGCAGGAGTCCAAGGTGTTTGGTCATCATCACCTTTTTTCAATGCTGCAAGAATATCAAGATAGTAAGTAGGGTTTGAATCTCCTTGGTTTCTAATTGCAGTACATCGGTCGATGAAATGGGAACTCACTGCAATTGCTGCGATGCCGCTTGGACCGGCTGTACATTTTTGAGCCCCAACGACTACTGCTTCTGCACCCCATTCTTCAGGATAAACAGGTAATCCACCAACACTTGTGATTCCATCAATAATCAGTGCGACACCATACTTTTTGCACATTTCTGCGATTTCAACTGCATCTTGGGTGATTCCTGTCGAAGTTTCGTTATGACAAATAGCAACTGCCTCCCAGTTACCTCTAGCCAATTGTTCCTCAACCTCACCCAGATCGAAAGAACGACCCCACTCATATTTCAAGTGCTTAACAATACAAAAGCGCGAACCCATTTCAGCAACACGCTCTCCAAATTTACCATTGGTAGGAACTAGAACTCTATCGTTACGACGAAATCGATTGGCCATGACCATTTCCATGGCGGCTGTTCCTGAACCTGAAACTACTATGACTTTGTAATCATCATCCCCTGACCATGATTGGTTTTTCTTTAAATCCGAAGATGGAGACAGGTTGAATGTATAGCGCAGCCCACTGTTTAGACGGGCCATGACCTCTCGGAATTCGCCACCCCTTGCTGTAATGGTAGGGCCGGCCATCGCTTCTAAGCACGCCTGATTCATACGAACTGGCCCCGGCACGAGGAAACAATCACCACTGTGACCCATAAACGAGCCGATGCGCGCTCGGTTCAATAATTGACCTCTAACCGTGGCCCTGAAAAAGAGAGGACCCACAGCATCCAACATGCTGACTATTGGCTTAGCCATGTTACAAGGTGCTCGGCGTGAGCACATACATGCGCTTCAGCGGGCAGCAGCACTTCTAGAAGTTGAAATTGAAATTCGCGAATTGAGAAAATCAACTGACACTACCGGTCTTGATGGACTAATTCTCCCGGGAGGAGAGTCGACCGCAATGAAAATCGCAAGCCGTTCTGAAGATCTATATTCCGGCCTTTGGAAAGAAATCGAAGATTCAGAGATTCCTGTATTGGGAACTTGTGCAGGCGCAATCTTACTCTCACAGCAAGGATTGGTAACTGCACCAATTGAACGAAATGGGTTTGGCCGGCAGCGAGAAAGTTTTCAGTCCCAAATTCAAATCGATATCGATGAAGAGAAAATATTCCCCGGCGTATTCATTCGTGCGCCTCGATTTTCAAAGGGTAGCCCCCATGCCATTGCTTGGTTAGATGATGAGGTGGTTGGTATCCTCGAAGGCAAGTGTATGGCACTAACTTTTCATCCAGAACTTACAGACAACTTGTGCTTTCACAGATGGTTACTAAATGAAGCAATGCTCTAAATTGGCTTCGCGCTACCAGTGAGTTCAAACCATAGATGCCAAACCGATTAATCGTGCACTTGCAGATGGCTAGCGAAATCGTTCCACCCGAAGCGGGTGAAACCGAAGGCTGCATCCAGTGTCAACAAGGAAGTAAGTTGGTTCTATTTGTCACCGGTAAATGCCATTGGGGATGTGATTATTGCCCACTTTCTGACAACCGAAGAGAGTCCCCCGATATGTTTGCTAATGAACGCCGATGCTCAAATTTTGCAGAAGTTATTGAAGAGGGGAAGGCGATGCGTGCCACCGGCACTGGAATCACAGGAGGAGACCCTATGCTGGATTTTGACAAGACAGTAGATGCAGTGAAAACTCTGAAAGCAGCGTTTGGCACAGAACACCACATACATTGCTATACATCGATTCCTATCAAGCCAGAGCAAGCTAAGGAACTCGGCGAGGCAGGTCTTGACGAACTAAGATTCCATTTGCTGGATTTAACCCTGGACCGATACAGAGATTCTGTAAACGCTGCTGCTGCTGCAGGGATTTGTGTTGGTATTGAGTTGCCAGCTGAACCTGATAAAAGTGAGAAACTCCATGCATTGTTGTTGCAATTGAATGATTCCCCAGTAGAGTTCCTGAATCTAAATGAATTAGAAATCACCATTGGTAATCAACAGAATATGGATGTACGTGGATTCAATCTGGCAGGGGGCATTACTGCTGCTGCGGAGGGTTCAGCAGCCCTTGCTATCGAACTTAAAGAAGCATCAGAAGGGATGGATTTCCATGTGAAGTTCTGCACTTCATCCTACAAAGATTCTGGCCAATTGAGGAACCGATTTAAGCGAAGAGGGGAAGCTACACTACGCCCATATGAAATGTTCTCAGATGATGACACAATTATCTTTGGAGCAATCCCTTGCTCCTTGGAAGATGCAACAGATGATGTTAGAGAACTTGCAGATACACTTGGTCTTCATGATGGGTGGATTAGGTATGATGCACCATCGCACCGAATCGAAATCCCACTTTCTGCTGCCGAAGAAATCGCTCAGCACCTTTCTGTTCCAGTCATGATGGTAGAAGTACATCCAACCCATGAAAGATTAGAGGTTGGAGTAGTCAATCTAAACTCGATTAGATAACCATTCACTGGTCAGAAGCCACTACTACACGTGCAGGAACTAGGACCCTATCCTTGTAGAGATAACCGGTTTCTAGTTCATCAATTATCGAATTTGAGGGGTACTCTTCCGAGGGAGGTAGAGTTGTAATTGCTTCCATTTTTGTTGGGTCAAATTTCTCACCTGCCGTCATGATTTTTGAAACACCATCACCAGATAATTCAGACCACATTTTTGAGCGAATTAAGGCGAGACCTTCATCTTCTTTTACCGAAAGGGCGCGGTCGATGTCGCCTAGGACGGTGAGCATCTTTCGCGCCATACCCATCCCGCCAAATTGGATTGCTATTGCCTTTTCAGCCATGAGTCTCTTTCGTACATTTTGGATTTCTGCATCGCGATATGAAATTTCTTTTTCCGCAGATTCTGCACGAGATAAAGCCTCTACCAAGGGGTCGACTTCTTCGATCTCTGGCTCAGCCACAGGCTCTTCGGCAAGTGCTTCCTCAACTACATCACTGTCTTCGTCCATGCACATGCCACCCTGCCCTTATTTTTCAATCTCACGAATCAAGAAGGCTCCCGAGATTCCAATCTCCGTGCCCCCATTGTCTTGCTTCAAGGTGGTCACGCCCCAAAATTTGTGCATACTGAGTTTGGTTAATTGCATAATGGAGTAAGCGTGCATTTTTGTCATGTGCCTCGAATGTTGGAATGATTCGTGGGTCTATCTTTTCATCTAAGGTTTCACCCAAATCTTTCCTCCGCTGCATCCAATCCGCACAAACCTTTTCTGAAAACTCCGTCTCACCAACTACCGCAAGGGCTGACCTTAAATCATCCCACAAAAGCGACGAATACATGTCTTCAACATTTGGGATCTGTCTGTCAAGACCATTTTCTAAGTAAAGAAAACACCGTCCTTCCCAGGCCTCCCAATATCCGACACTGGCCCATTCAACTAATTTTAACAAAGTCTCATATCCTGAATTAGCGGACAATACATCTCTCACTGTACCTTCGCCCTCGAACTGCTCTGACAAATCTAAAAATTCGGCTTCGCAATCTATGTCGAATTCACGATTCATTTTGGAATCTTTTTGCGGACGTAATGGGCGCATAGATTGATCATTCATTTTGAAAATTAAATTATTCCAATCCATTTCAAGGATGCTGGACAACACCGCCCTATCGGTAAGATAGAGCCGCATGTCAATTCCCATGTACCAACCCTAGGGGCTAATGCACATCATTCCATCGGGACTTGATTACTATCAATACAGTGTTGAAAACATCTCTCCATGAACGCTGGAACCTCGAGAAGTAGCGGGTCATCATCACGACTAAACCCAAATGTTCCTTTCCCAATTTGTTTCTCCGCCAGTTTTCCAATCAGGGTAGAATCCTCGAATATTGGCATCACATAAATTCCAATATGCTTGCGCTGAACACAGATTCCAATGAAAGGGCGACGTGTTGGTGTGTACAAGCGGTAATAGCCTTCTTCGTCTTTCACAACCCGCATAAATGGCTCATATTTTGCCAACATATCTCGCAATCTGAAGAACAGAACTGCAAGTGCCACATTCTTCATGTTCAACCCCATTGGGTGATAGCATTCAAGAATGCCCATCGGCCCGATGTGAATAGGAGGGGTGTGATTGGCTACCATAAAAGAGCAAATTCAGGCCCTCTATGATGAGATTAATAAGACTCAAAAGAATAAGGCTACAAACGCACATATTGGAAAACTTAAGGCCAAAATCGCACAACTAAAGCAGAAAGAAGAAAAGGCTGCTGCGTCGGCAAAAGCAGCTGGACCTGCGAAGGGTTTTGAAGTTAAGAAATCAGGTGATGCGTCTGTTGCTCTGGTGGGATTTCCCTCTGTTGGTAAATCTACATTAATTTCACAAATCACTGATGCAAAATCAATTGCAGGCAATTTTGAATTTACGACCCTCACTTGTATCCCGGGGCTAATGGAGCATCGAGGTGCAAAAATACAGATTTTAGATCTTCCTGGACTAATCAAGGGTGCAGCGGAAGGCAAAGGGCGAGGAAAAGAAATCTTGGGAGTTATTCGCTCATGCGATATGGTGTTGTATATCGTTGACCCATTCCAAGATGCTCACTTCAAAGTTCTACACCGAGAATTGGAAAATGCTGGCATAAGGCTCAACCAGGTTAAACCACCTGTATTTGTAAAGCGGGTCGATAAAGGTGGTATCGATGTTCGTACTACTGTTGAACAGACTCACCTTACACCAGAAGAGATGGGCGAAATTATTCGTTCATTTGGTTATACGTCAGCAATTGTAACTTTGCGAAAAGATACAACGCCAGAAATGTTAGTTGACACCTTAGCAGGAAGTCGTGTATACTCCAAATCTGTTGTTGCTGTAAATAAAATTGATATTGCTTCAGAAGAAGAGATCAGTTCTGCAGAAAAAGCATTGCCGCAAGATTGGCCTATTATGAGAATTTCAGCATTCAAGGACATTGGCCTTGATGCATTGAAAGATTTCATCTATGAGAATTTAGGTTTCATGAGTGTCTACCTAAAGCCTCAAGGTCAGGAAGCAGATATGGTAGAACCGCTTATCGTAAAAGATGATTCAACCGTACGTAATGTGTGTAATAATCTGCATCGAGATTTCGTTAGAAAATTTAGATTTGCACGTGTTAAAGGCCCCTCTGCTAAATTTGATTGGCAACGCGTAGGCCTCGACCACTTACTCAAGGATGGAGATGTTCTAACAATCATTGTGAAGAGATAGGTTAACGCTTCAAACATTTATTACAAACACCGCTCTTTGAATGGTAGTTACACAGTGGCTTGCTACATCGTTTGCATTCAGCGGTGGAAGTTCGCCCACACTTACCACAACGCTTCATCGGCTGATGGAGATAGGTTCCTGATTATCATTCTATCTCATAACTATGCTTGAATTATAATCAGTATAACTAAATCGTATCACGATATGAAGTTGCTATGCGAGATAATGAAATGTTCATATGGTCTGGTTTCTTGATACTTCTTGCTGCAATTGTTGCATTATGGTATATTTCAGGAAAACGGAAAGAATATTTTTCAATTATGTCTCAACGCGAACTAGGTGTAATGGAACAATATAAACAAATAATTTACAGTTTATCTTTAGTCATCATTTCTTCGTATGTATTATTTGATGCATTAATCATGTTCACTGGAATTATTTCTGCTGTAATAAACAATGGCGGATCGAGAGATACATATATCGGACTTGAAAGTATCAGCGAGATGTTTGAAATCACTAGGTTAGATGTAGCAGTAGCCTATTTAGGTATCTTGATCGCCTTTTTATGTTTTGCAGCCGTAGCTTTATTCAATGAGAATTTGCTTATCCAACGAATGAGAGATGCGAGAAGGAAATTGCTCCTTGGAGAATTGCCAGAAGAGGAAGAAGGTTGGAATTCTGTAGCACCTCCTGCTACTCCAATACCTCCCAAATCGGTCACTGAAAGTAACGAACCTGCTACTTTTGCGGCAGTTCTTCAAGCAATGGATTTACAACTAAAGCAAGCGGTACAAGCGGCAGAGGATTTGAAATCCGAATTGCATGAAACCAAGGAGAAGGTTGTTACGCTCGAAATTGAAGTTCAAGAGAAGAATTCTGAAATAACTCAAATCAAGGAATCTAAATCACACTTTGATGATATGATCAGTGAAAGTTCTGAATCAGACGAGGAAAATGATGGAAAGAGTCTATCTCTAACCGACTCTGTAATGGTCGGAGATTCAATAATGGGTGGAGTCAAAATTGACAAACAAATCAACAATGACCCTGAAGCAATTGCAAGAGCTGTAATCGATGCCTATCGAATGGGCAAGAGTGACTCTGATTAAGGGTGTACCATATTATACAGGATTTGAGAAGGCGTAAATATGCCAGAACCACTTCCTGATTTTGGCAACATTCACTTTGATGGTACTTTGCGTCCTTCGCAAAAAGCAGCAAGTGATGTAATTATTCCACAGTTAGAGGCTGGTGCAACAAGGTTGCATGTTGTTGCTCCACCCGGTTCAGGAAAGACAATTCTGGGGCTTTATGTGTGGGCTGATTTAGTCAAAAAGCCCGCATTAGTATTGTCTCCAAACTCTGCAATTCAGGCACAATGGGCTGCAAGAACCTCTCTATTCGACCTAGATGGAAAGGATGACTTCATCAGTACTAACCCGAAGAAACCCGGTCTACTTACTTCTCTGACATATCAGTCGATAACAGCGCCAGGAAAAGGTGGAGAAGATATCGAAAAACAGGCCTTAATGGCTTGGTCTGAGAAATTGATTAGTGAAGGTGAGGCCCATGATTATGAATCTACAGAATCCTGGCAACGTGATCTCAAAGAGCGTAACCCCGACTACTACAATGAAAGATTAGGAACCTACAGAAAAAAAGTCAGAGATTTGGTTGCTAAAGAAGGAAACGCATTGTCGATACTAAGCGATAGTGCGAAGAAAAATCTAGACCGTCTCAAGGACGTTGGAATAGGACTAATCATTTTGGATGAATGCCATCACCTTATGCACCATTGGGGAAGAATTCTCAGCGAGGTGAAGGAACTATTTGGCGACCCTATAGTTTTGGGGTTAACTGCCACACCTCCTGTACCGGAGGACTTTGATGAAGATGATGCTAAGAGGTATGAAGAGTTCTTTGGGCCTGTCGATTACGAAGTTCCGGTACCCGCCTTGGTGCGTGAATCCAATCTTGCACCATACCAAGATTTGTGTTATTTTGTGCGTCCTAGTTCGAAGGAACTGCAGTACATTGCTGGTGTAGATTCTGAATTTGAAGAATTGCTGAAAGAACTGCGGGAAAAGGATGAAGCAGCAGAATTGAACCGTGTATCAGATCTAGACACCTGGGTATTCCAGTCGCTAGATGAAAGAAAGAATCCAGGTGGAGACGCAATGGAGTGGAGGGAGTTTTATCGAAAATTTGCATCCTTTGGCGATGATGCACGACGCTATTTACAATCCCATGACCTACCACTTCCACCCGAAGTTCCGCCAATGGCCATGGACCCGAGTGATGAATCATGGACGCGTATTAGCATGCTGCGTACAGTTCTAGACCGCTATGTCCGACATGGCTTAAGACGCTCTGAAAATCCAATCGACCACAAGTTAAGTGACTCCATCGTTTCTCGATTAAGACTACTTGGAATTCAAATTACTGAAACTGGTTCAAGGCCATGCGCCTCCCCTGTTGGCCGAGTAATGGCCTATTCGGCTTCAAAGATTGCGGCATTAAACCAAATCGTAAATGCTGAATCGAAAGCATTGGGAGATTCAATTAGAGTTGTTATTGTTACTGACTTTGAGAAAACTTCAGCCACTTCACTGGTTGAAGGTATCCTCGATGATGAAGCGGGTGGAGCTATTGCGGTATTCCGTTCAATGGTATCCAACATTGAGGGTGATTTATTAGACCCAATTTTGATGACAGGAAGTACTGTCCTTGTCGATGATGATTTGTTTGAGAGATTCATTTCTCGAGCACGGGAATGGGTTCACGAAAATGATATTGACATTCGCTTTGAAGACGAAATACATCAAGGATATCACGAAATTCATGGTAGGGGAAAGGATTGGGTACCTCGATATTATTCACTAATGATCACAGAATTCTTCCAAGAAGGTCTTACTAAATGCCTTATTGGAACGCGCGGATTGCTTGGAGAAGGATGGGATGCCTCTCGAATCAATGTGCTAGTTGACCTAACAACCGTTACAACTAGTATGAGTATCAATCAATTACGTGGACGTTCGATAAGATTGGATTCAACATGGAAAGAAAAAGTTGCAAATAATTGGGATATCATTTGTCTAGCAGAAGAATTTACCAAAGGCTTCGATGATTATGACCGCTTCAAACGTAAGCACAAGCAATTGTATGGAGTATGTGATGATGGAACTATCGAAAAGGGAGTTGGACATGTCCATGCAGCATTCAACGATGCTAAACCTGAAGGTGTTAACGAAGGCATGGCGATGTTCAATGAAGAAATGTTGAGCCGTGCGATAAAGCGCCCTCATAACAGAACCCTATGGGGCATTGGACAGCCATTCAATGCTGTTTCTAGTTCTGCGGTTGAAGCAAAGATGGGTGAGGGTTTTGGTGGTGGTTTCAAATTTGGAGTTAATCGAAAACCATGGACTGATGAATCCCTAATGCTAGAATTATCCAAAGTTATAGTCGATACACTAAGTGATTTGAATGAAATCGAACGGTCCTGCAAAGCCACAGGTGGAAGTCGTGGTGGAGGGTGGTTGAGATTCCATCTAGAACATGCCTCTGAAGAGGAAACTGCAAAATTTACCAAAGCCCTTGAGGAAGTTCTCGGGCCGATAGATAACCCTCGTTACATCATCACTAGGCCCGCAATGCACATGCGTGACACTTGGTTGTCGAAACTACTTCCCGAAGTTGTTGGCAAATTTTTACGAAAGGCAGAAGAAAGTATTCAGATGTTCCACACTGTTCCATCGATTGTTGCAAATACAAAGCAAAGGGCTGAAGTTTTCCAAAAGAATTGGGATTATTATATCGGAAAAAGCGTATTATCATATGGTCGCAATGAAGATGGAAAGAAATTAGTTGAAAATATTAAGAGTCGAAGACTCGGTCCAAAGAATAGTATTCACCGTAAAGAAGTATATCTATGATTAGTCCCAGATTCCCATATCCATTCTGGCATCTTCAGTTGCATGTATTTTAGGATCCCAACGTGGTGCCCATACCAAATTAATGTGTACGCTTTCAACAGCATTTAACGCTGCTCGATGCGCTGCAGCCATGATTTCAGCCGCAGCAGGACAACCTGGGCTTGTGAGTGTCATATCGACTTCTGCGTGCTGGACTCCATCCTTGTCTTCAAATCTAACATCATAAACAAGACCTAATTCCACAATTGACAATTTCAATTCTGGGTCTTCAACATCATCTAACGCATTCATTACTTGTTCCTTATCACTCATTGGATACCCTCCTTTACTCTTTTCTGAACCATATCAAACATGGTTCTAAATCCGTTAGAACGCGAAGGTGTGAGACTGTTGAGGATTCCTGCCTCTTCTGCAAATTCGGGAGTGAGTGAAAGTACATCTTCAGGAGATGAACCATTTACTGCAATAGAAAGAATACCTTGTAGGCCCTGAACTATTTTTGCATCAGCAGCAGCTTTCATCCATACTGCATCATCGACAAGTTCCACTTCTATGTGGGCAATTGATTGGCAGCCCTTTACCAAATTAGCCTCAGTCCATTGTTCAATTGGCAATTCCTCAACCTCATCAGAAAAATCCATCAAAATCTCAAGACGCTCGAATTGTTCTTCGATTTCTTGGAACTCATCGATAATCTCTTGGATTGCTGCAGGCCATGTCATGCCATCACCTCCAGTACTCTATCAATTCCAGATAGGAAGACTTCGGCATCTGAATCATCGTTGTAAAGGTATAATGAGGCTCTTATTGTGCCACTAACTCCAAGTTTATCCATCAGTGGCTGCGCACAATGATGTCCAGTTCTAACTGCAATACCTTGAGCATCTAAGAGGCGAGCAAAATCTTCTGGGTGGATTGTTGGATGAGTGAAAGATACTACTGCTGCATCATCTGGACCAAGGGGGGAATACACTGTCATCCCTCTTTCTTGAAGGGAACTCTTGATACTAGTTGCAATGGAAAGTAACCGCTTGTGGTGCTGTTGTAAATCCACTTTTGAGATCCAATCAAGTGCTGCAGCCCAGCCAACACCTTCTGCGATTCTTGGCGTACCTGCTTCGAATTTATGCTCATTCGTTTGGTAGGTTGAACCCTCAAGGGTTACTGTTTGGATCATATCCCCCCCTCCCATGAATGGTTCCATTTCATCAAATGCAGTATCGTTAACCAAAAGCGCGCCTATACCGGTTGGGCCACACATTTTGTGGGCACTAAATGCCATGAAGTCCGCACCTAATTGCTGGAAATCAATCATTTCATGCGGTACTGCTTGGGCGGCATCAAGAAGAATTCTAGCCCCTACACTTTTTGCAGCTGCAATTATTTTTTCAACTGGATTTCTAATTCCTAATACATTAGAGGTATGGACTACGCAAACGAGTTTAGCCCCTTCTAGGGCTACATCGAAAGCATCTAGATCTAACTCACCATCAATGACTGGTATGTACCTCAATTCAATCGCTTTTCTTTCAGCGAGCATTTGCCAAGGAACGATATCACTGTGATGTTCCATCTCTGTTAGAACTACCACATCACCTGAATTCAAATTAGATTCGCCCCAAGAGCGGGCTACTAAATTGATTGCTTCAGTCGTGCCGCTGGTGATTATTGCTCTAGTTGAATTGTACCGCTGCTTGAGCAAGGACCTGCATGCTTCGTAGCCTTCGGTCGCCTCCCCTGCCAAAGTGTGAACGGCCCTGTGTACATTTGCATTTGAAGAAGTATAGAAATGCGACATTGCATCAATGACGCATGCTGGTTTCTGTGTAGTTGCAGCATTATCCAGATACACGAGAGAATTGCCATTTACCTTACGTAAAAAAATGGGGAAATCCTGCTTCATTCTATCACCCTCTGATTAGGCATTCAAGGTGGACCAATAGTCGGGTCCTGAGTGTCGCGATAACTTCTTGATTTTTCACATGTCGGAATGCATCCATTAAAAATCCTTCAACAATCAATGCCGAAGCTTCTTCTCGTGAAAGACCCCTAGATGACAAATAATGAATTTGATTTACATCCACAGGTGCGCTAGCAGCACCATGAGCTGCTTTGACATCGTCAGCTAAAACTTCCAATTCAGGAATTGCTTCTGCTCTTGCTTTTTCAGAAAGAAGAAGATTACGGAAAACTTGGCCCGCATCACTTCCACCCGCTCCTTCGCAAATAGTGAGTAAACCGGTTCCCACTGAATGCGATGAACCATCACAGGCAGCATGCATTACAAGAGATGAATTAGTATGCCCTGAGTTATGTGTAATCTCGACATGATGGTCATCATGTCTGCTACTGTGACCATTTGAAGCAATGCCACCACGTACTTCAGCACCGGGCAGAATTAGAGAAACACGAATGTCTGACTTGTTGAGGAATCCTCCCGCCGAGAGTGTGGCGAACTCCAGTGTCGAGTCTCTACCGACGTTCCAATCTTCGCACCTTAGAAGATGACCACTCCATGACAAATCATTTACAATAGCAACAGAAAGTGTTCCTTTAACATCACCTGAGATTCGGAGGCCAGTCCAACCCGCATCACCTGAAACTCTCACAATAAGAGTCGAATCTCCGGTAGATTTCACAATAAGTTCACCTGCACAAATATGTCCTGAGCAACGTAAATCTAATTCTTGCAACTCATTGTCAAGCATGACTAACTTGCATATACGTGAGATTGAATGAATGAATGAACGAGAGATTTCATCACTATCACTCATCGCTGAGTCAGCACCGCTAGAAAACAGAATGGGATCTGCACTCGGCATTTCTTCGACCTTTGTTGGATGAATCCTCTTCCAAGGAGTATAGCGCCAAAGGTGTTCGGAACGTGGGGGTATTGCGATTTTGGGATATTGCATCATCCAATTGCACCCTCCATCTCCAATTCAAGAAGACGATTGAGTTCCACTGCATATTCCATCGGTAATTCACGAGTAAATGGTTCAAAGAATCCATTTACAATCATTCCCATCGCTTCTGCCTCACTGTGCCCACGTGACATCAGATAGAATAGCTGGTCATTACTGACTTTAGAAACGCTAGCCTCGTGCTCCAAGTCTGCACTAGAATTTCCAACTTCCATTGTAGGATAGGTGTCCGATTGACTCTCAGAGTCCAACATGAGTGCATCGCAGACTACTTTTGAACGACAACCGTGTGCTTTTGGAGTGACCTGGAGCATGCCACGATATGATGAGCGCCCACCATTTTTTGAGATTGATTTTGAAAGAATATTCGAAGTGGTGTTAGGTGCGAGATGGTGCACTTTAGCACCAGCATCTTGGTGCTGACCTTTTCCAGCATACGCAACTGATATTACTTCTGCGTGAGAACCTTCACCCTTGAGAAGAACTGAAGGATACTTCATGGTTAATTTTGAACCAATGTTCCCATCAACCCATTCAATTGTGGCATCAGCGTAGGCAACTCCTCTTTTTGTAACAAGGTTGTAAACATTTGCAGACCAATTTTGAACTGTTGAATATCGTATTTTTGCTCCGTCCATGGCAATTAATTCCACAACTGCGGAGTGTAGTGACTCGGTTGAATATGTAGGAGCAGTACATCCTTCGACATAATTGATTGATGAGCCTTCATCAGCGATGATTAAAGTTCGCTCAAATTGACCCATGTTTTTTGCATTGATACGGAAATATGCCTGGACTGGCATTGCTACGTGGACACCTTTTGGCACATAAATGAATGAACCTCCGGACCAAACTGCAGTGTTGAGAGCAGAAAATTTGTTATCGCTAGCAGGCACAACTGTTGCGAAGTATTTCTTTACGATTTCAGGGTATTCTCTCAAACCAGAATCCATGTCTAAGAACAACACTCCTTGCTCTTCTAAATCTTCTCTGATCGAATGGTAAACCGCCTCTGATTCATATTGAGCGGTTACTCCACCAAGCCATTTTTGCTCGGCTTCGGGAATTCCTAGTCGTTCGAATGTATTCTTGATGTCGTCTGGTACGTCGTCCCAATCATTTTCAGTTCCCTTTGAAGAACGTAGGAAATAAGTTACTGCATCAAAATCAATTTGATTTAACATATCACAATTACCCCATGTAGGCATTGGCATTTCGATGAATCGACGATATGCCTTGATTCGAATCTCAGTCATCCATTCTGGTTCGTTTTTCAATTCAGAAATATCTCTAACTACTTGCTCGGATAAACCTTTGTCGAAGCGAATTGTTGCGTTTTCGGGATCGTGGAAACCATATTGGTAATCTCCAACAGCATCTCTTGCAGTATCTCCAGACAATCTCTCACCACCTTATGCTTCTAACCAATCGTATCCTTTGGCTTCTAATTCACCTGCGAGTTCGGCGCTACCTGTTCGCACGATTCTACCATCAATCATTACATGAACAAAATCTGGTTTGACATGTTCGAGTAATCTCTGGTAGTGGGTGATCAATAGGCAACCGGCTTCTGGTGCGATACTGTTGATTCCATCGGCTACAACTCGCAAAGCATCGATATCTAATCCGGAATCGGTTTCATCAAGTAAAGCGAGGCTGGGATTTAATAGTAGCATTTGAAGAATTTCAAGGCGTTTCTTTTCACCGCCACTAAATCCATCATTGACATAACGTGAAAGAAATGATTTATCCATATTCAATGAGTCCATATGACCCATTAATTCCTTCCTGAAATCTCTTGCACTTGGAGCGGAGTTGCCTCTCACAGAAGAAACTGATTTACGAAGGAAAGTTCCGACCTGTACACCAGGAATTGAAGCGGGATATTGGAATGACAGAAACATGCCAGCCCTTGCCCTTTCGAATACTTCCATCTCATCAAGGTCTACCCCTTTGAAAGCAATGGTTCCTGCTGTGATTTCATAGGCAGGGTGGCCCATTACAACATTTGCTAAAGTGGATTTACCGGCTCCATTTCGTCCCATGATAGCATGTATCTCGCCGATATTGATAGTCAGTGACAATCCTTTGATTATCTCAGTACCATCAACACTCACGTGGAGACCGTCGATACTCAATACTTCGTCTCCCATGTTTCATCCTACAGCCACCCCTTTATCAAGGACTGTACGGGGTGAAAACTCGTAAAGCGAGGGTTCATGAAGACCAAGCCAAACGCCACTATATGGATGATGACCTTCTTGCGCAATACCGCCAAGAGGCCGCAGCAGCAATGGCAGTTGAAGCCAACAGGAGAATTGCCGAAACTTCGAATCCAATCGAGGATGAAATTTTGAGGGAAACATCACTTCTTGGCATGGAAGATTTGGTTCCCGCATTATTAGCTCGATTAGGTCCTGTCCGTGCCGCTCTCGATGGACACGGAGGGGGGATTGCAGTCACTAGTTGTGATGTGCTCGATGAAGGATTAGACTTGGTACTAGATCTAACTGGGGCGTGCTTATCTTGTGGAGCAGCCCCTGGAACATTGCAAGGTGTCAAAGATGATTTAGAGGCGGATAATGAAATATCCAAAGTAAGCTTTTCTGCAAGTCTATTGGATACCTTTGATGAACTTGGTAGAGAATTTATCCTGAGTTATGGAAAGGTTGACTTCGTGTGACTGGCTTAGATTAGCAAAACATTGGTCACTTAGTTACAACAAGAAGGTTGATGCCCAAAGTGTATGACGGCCAGACATGAAGTGGCAAGACGGACGGCGAGATGGGCCGGCGAAATGCCGCGAAAAAGACCTTGGACGTTTTGAGATATACGGACGTGATGGGCAAGCACGGTTAGGTAAATTACATACTGCGCACGGTGTCTTAGAAACACCATGCTTACTACCAGTGATTAATCCAAATATACGCACAATTGAGCCGCGCGAAATGTGGGATAAATATGGAATTCAGGCCCTAATAACAAACTCATATGTAATTTGGAAGCATGAAAACCTGAAGGAAGAAGCCCTCAAAGAAGGCGTTCACTCACTAATCGATTTTCCCGGCGTTATTATGACCGATTCGGGTACATTCCAATCTTATGTCTATGGGGATGTCGAGGTAGGGGTTGAAGAAATAGTTCAATTCCAAAAGGACATTGGAGTAGACATAGCAACAATGTTGGATATTTTTACCCGCCCTGACATGACCTTTGCACAGGTTGAAAAAGCGGTTGATGAAACGATTCGGCGCAGCGATATTTCGATAAAAACAGCAAACGAAACGATGCTAAATGGGCCAATTCAGGGAGGCCTATTCCCTGAATTACGGTCGAAAAGTGCACGCGGTATGGGAGCGTTAGATTTCAGCATCCATCCAATTGGTGGGATTGTTCCTATCATGGAGCAACAAAAGTATCGAGATCTTGCAAAAATAATGCTAGCTTGTAAATCGAATCTTCCGCCCAACAAGCCGGTTCACATGTTTGGTTGTGGCCATCCAATGCTCTTTCCTATGCTTGTCGCTATGGGTGCCGATTTATTTGATTCTGCAGCATATGTTCTGTTCGCAAGGGATGGAAGATTGCTGATGCCTTGGGGTACGGAAAAAATATCCAACATTGAAGAGTGGCCAATTATTATGCCAGCCATTGCCAATATTACCCCTGCAGAAGTAAGAGCCATGAAAAAACAAGAACGAACAGTCATCCTTTCAAAATACAATCTGGAAATTACTCTTCAGGAAATGTCGAGGTGTCGACAAGCGATCAGAGACGGGACAATTTGGCGCTTAGCAGAGCGTAGGAGTCATCAACACCCCGCACTAAGAGAAGCATTCCTATGGCTCGTTACCAATCCGGCTCGGTCTTCGATGGAGCCGATTATTATGGATGAGGTTTCTGCGGCGAAAGAAATTGGTACAGAGCGTGGCAAGTGGGAAGAAAACTGGGATTGGCTAGTCAATGCCCAAACCACTCCTCGTAATGGCAGTGAATCGTGGGGTGGACAAGACACACACCATCGGCCACATATCGAAATGGCAAGAAAACGATTGTTTTCGCGATGGAAATCACGTAAATCGGGAGACGTTGTAATATTTCATGGAGCAAGTGCGCCTTGGAGGGAAAGAATTGGAGAATTGGTCGATAGAATTTGGTCGACTGATTTTGAATTATTTGTTCAAACACCACTCGGCCTCGTACCTTGGGGGCTCGAAGACCTCAACCCCTGGGCCCATATCGAAGGCCCAGATTGGCTTTGGAAAAGGAAACCTAACTTTGCTGCGATTCAAAGGGAATTAGGTATGTTTGGAATTCACAATCGAAGAATAATTCCTGTTGACATTTCCGATACGGAAGAATTACACAGCCGAGTATTCAAACAACTAGGGATTGAGCCAAAAGAACGCACTCCGATAGAAAAATTGCAGGCGCAGGTAGTTGACAAACTGTGCGTTCTTTGTAATGTAGACCAAGATGACGCTATCGGAATTTGTGAAGATGCAACATTTGTGATGAGCCGTACTGGAAGAATCAGAAATGTGATTGATGCTTCTGAGTCCCACTTGTTTTCACCTCGTCTTGCAGAGGGGGGGATTTCTCTGACTGTAGACGGGGCGCGAGTGCTACATGCATTGCGCAAAGTGCCGGCACCAATAGGCTTCAATTCAGCCGACAAATCGCTCTACCCAGGAAATGGACCTGCATGGGTAATCATTGATGATGATGCGGAACCATTTGTCAGAGAAGGACGTAATGTGATGCACGGATTCATTCTCGCATGTGATTCTTGGATTCGTCCAGATGAATCGGTATTAATCGTAAATTCTTCGGGAGAGTTGGTAGCAATCGGTCGTTCTCAAGCAACATCTGGAGAGATGGAGTCATTCACAAAAGGTATAGCAGTAAAAGTACGTGAAGGCTGCCCCTGAAAGGGGCATATTCAAGGGCCCATCTCACTGTGTCACATACATGGTCGGAGATTTAGTTATCGAATCCACCGCCCTAACCAAAGCGTATGGGCCCCATGTGGCCTTAGATTCTCTCGATATCGAAATACATCAAGGGGCAACCGGATTGCTTGGCCCAAATGGAGCGGGCAAATCCACTTTCCTCAAGACAATACTTGGGCTAATACAGGTGACTTCGGGTGATGGTAAGGTATTGGGCCACGACATCAGAACTCAAGGTGACCAAATACGACAGAAAATAGGATATATGCCTGAATATGATGCACTAAACCCCGGCATGGATGCAATTCATCAGGTAAGATATAGTGGAGAATTAATGGGAATGAATCCAAGCATTGCGCTCCAGCGCGCCCACCAATCTCTCGAGTATGTTGGCCTGGGCGAACAGAGGTATCGTCAAGTATCAACATTCTCAACTGGTATGAAACAGGCTACTAAGTTAGCATGCGCACTAATCCATGACCCTGCCCTAATAATTGCAGATGAACCAAGCAACGGGCTCGACGCTTTTACTCGGAACTTCATGCTAAATACCCTAAATACAACTGTCAAAAACGGAGGGCGTTCGGTTCTAATGGCTTCTCACTTGATGGATGATGTTGAAAGAGTCTGCGATAATATTGTACTATTACACAAAGGAAAATTAGCTGCTCAGGGGAAAATCGAAGATCTGAAAGCGATTGACCGTGAAGTGGAAATTCATGTATGGGGCTCGGCTACAAAGATGGAAGAGACTCTCTCTGACAGAGGGTTGCGCGTTAGGCGAGAAGGGCGCGTGATGCGAATTGGCCACTCCGGAGATGAGACCTATGACTTAATTTTGCAGACTGCTGCAGATGTTGGCTCTCAAGTACGAAGGATGCATGACTATGAGGCTAGTTTAGAGGACTTATTCCTTGTGATAATGGAGCGCTTAGGGCACGATGTCAAGAGTAGTGAAGACTTGTTGGGAGGTGCTTGAATGTCAGAAATCAAGAGCCCCGGAGAACCATTTGAACCTGAACCAACCAAAAACGAAACATTTGGTTCCGAAACACCGGTTACAGGTCAGACAAAAATGCAGGCAGCATGGTCATCTGATGTAGAAAATGCCGAGTCGACTGCACAAGTAGCTTCAATGCCAACAGGCCAGATTTTTCAACAAATATACCAGCCATGGAATGGAACCCTAAATCCTAGATGGATGCGGAATTGGGCGATTTTACGACACCATGTCTTAGGTATTGTTTCAAAGGGTCACCGCCCATGGAATGTCCCCACTAAATTATTCATTTTCTTCGTAGTCATCGCATCGATGACCGATGCTGCAATGGCTCTTCTCTTTGGTATGATTGGCGATACTACCCTCTACGACATATGGGGTGTAAATCGTGACAATATGTATGGTCATGTAATGGGATTCTTTCCCCGAAATATTCTATGGTATCCAATTATTGCTGCCCTGCTTGTAGGTGGAATGATTTCGGAAGATAGGGCGAATGGGACAAGTGCAATGTATTTCTCTCGCCCAATTAATCGATTTGATTATGCTGCTATGAAATTCTTATCGGTTGGTTTAATTTTATTCTTCGTAATCAACGGAACACTTGCTGTGTACTATTTTGTTGATATTTTAGTAATGGGTAAAGGTTGGTCGTGGATTATTGATACATTCCCTATGTTCATGGCAACATTCCTTTGTGGCATCATACTCTCTTTCACTTACACCTCAATCGGATTGGCACTTTCAAGCGTCTCTAGAGGTAGATTCTTCCCTGCGATTGGTTTGATTGCCATCCTGATGGGGACCAAATCTATGGCTGCAATAATTGATGGATTATTTGACAAATCTGTACTCTATGTGATCTCGCCCTATGATGCGGTTGCCCATGTGTGTCAAGCGCTAATCGGTACCGAAATGACATATGACCACCCGTGGGTATGGAGTTTGATTTCCGTTGTTGTAATGAATGGCCTAGCACTGTATTTGTTAGCAAATCGAGTCTCTTCATTGGAGGTGACTAGAGAATGATGCCGGATATGACTCAGCATGGAAAGGCCGAAACACAACAGTGGCAACCAGTGGAAAATACTCCTGTTGTGATGTTTGATAGAGTCTCCAAAACCTATGGCCGAATCAATGCACTTAGCGGAGTTTCGATTGGACTATCAGGTGGAGTCACTGGTATCCTTGGGATGAATGGCGCAGGTAAATCCACGTTTTTCAAATTAATGATGGGCAAAATAAAACCAAGTTCTGGTGCAATACGATTGTTTGGCACAGACCCTTGGAAGAACCCAGCCCCCTATTCACGTGTTGGTTTTGTTCCAGAACATGAAAAGATGTATGACTGGATGACTGCGTTAGATTTCATCACTACCTTTGCACGGCTACATGGTATGACACGGGATGAAGCAAGTATTGAAGCAACTAGGGTACTGAAATTCGTTTCGTTAGATGAAGTAATGCACAAACGCATCGGCCAGTTTTCAAAGGGCATGAGGCAACGGGTAAAGATTGCTCATGCCTTGGTCAACGACCCCGAATTGATAGTCTTAGACGAGCCACTTCAGGGATGTGACCCTCTTGCACGTACAACCATAATGAATGTCATCAAAGAACTGGGAGCAATGGGTAGAACCGTTCTGGTTTCAAGCCATATACTCCATGAAATTGAGAGAATAACTGAACAAATTGTAATTCTGCATCGGGGTAGAGTTCTAGCTCTCGGAAACTCGCATGCAATTAGAGAAATGCTTGACCAGCACCCGCACAAAATCCTATTGGATTGTAACCAACCTCGCGAATTGGCAAAAGCGATTGTTGACATGGATGAAGTAACTGGGCTATCTTTTTCAAACCCTGCAGCACTTCTTATCGAGACTAGGCATCTTGGTGAAATGCACAAAAAATTACCCAAAGTTATAGTTGATAGCGGACAAATTGTTACTGGAATTGACAATCCGGATGATGACCTTCAATCAATTCTAATGTACCTCACAGGGGGTTCTGCATGAGTAGCCGCATGGACACTATTTGGTCAAAATTAGATCGTAAATCTACTGCGATTGCCGAATTTACTATGCGCCAGTACCGGACTAGAATTTCAACATGGGCAGTCATGGGAGCATCGGTAGTAGCCATCTTCTTGATGCTATTATTCTATATTGATGCAATGAATACTGAAATCGAAGCAAAAGACAACGATGGAGATTCATTTGATTCGGATGGTGACGGCTATCCAGATGGCCAAGAATGGTTAGAAGGAACAAATCCTAATTCACCTGAATCATATCCCGATTGGGTTGAACCGGACCCCCCTGAAAAATGGATTAATGAGGATGATATTGACTGGGATGTGCTGGCCAATGGAGAGAATTATGTTGGTGAAGATGATGATGGCGACTGCCAAAGCCAAGACACCAGCAGCCAACGCGATGGAAATGAAAACGGTATTGATTGTGACATTGTTGTCAAAGTTGATACAATCAAGGGAACTGTAGAAATTGATTCTGATAATGGGGTCGATGAGGATCCTGATGAAGAAAAATATGGAAAAGAAGCCGGACATAGATCGTTCATTCTTGGAATTGGTAAGTTCGGAATAGTATTCCTTCTAGGAATCTTCCTACCACTATTCCTCGCTACAGGATTGATTCGCGAAGAGATGACTGAAGGAACAATTCACTATATGTTAGCGAAACCAATAGCACGTGGAGAAGTACTTCTCTACAGAATGCTAGGATATCTTGGAATAACTTGGCCTTTCATACTAGGGTTGTGTTTTGTGCTCGCTCTTATCACTGGTTTTACTGGACCAAGCGACGGTATATTCAGATGGGCAGACCTAGGAGTTTGGATGTCTATTGCATGGGCTGCGATGATGGTTTCCTTAGTGTATGGAACTATTTTTTGTGGCTTTGGAATCATATGGAAAAACGGAGTAATCCTCGCCATACTATTTGCAGCGTGGGAATTAGGAATGACCTTTGTTGCGATTCTTTCAGGAGGAGACTCTGCAATCCGTTACTTCTCGGTAATTGGCTGGGGTATGATCATCGTTGATGCAGGAGTTGCTGTTTGTTGGCCGGATAATTGGCAGTTAATCGAAATAGGATTATGGGGTGGTGGCCATGGGGAAGAAAATTGGTTAGGCCAAATGAGTTATGAGTCATTACCCGGCGCTGAACCGCTCCTTGCATTCAGCGGGAAGAGCGGCCTAGGTGTTAGCGAATGGGTTGCATTTGTAATAGCAACTGCAATCCTGCTATTCCAAGGAATAATGGCATGGTTTATCGGCCAGATTATTTTCAAAGGCAAGGAAGTGAATTAATGGTGAAGATGGACCGCTTTGAAGGTGATTTGTCAAGCCTGTGGAAACTACAAAATCTACCTCCAATTCACCACCTGACCTGGGATTGGTGGTGGTGGTTAGTAATGCTAGATGACGGAGATGAGAGGTCCGCTGGCAAACAACTGATGGTACTTTGGTCGACCAAAGATAACCCACTTGTCGAAGTTAACGGTCACCCGTGGACACCGGTGGGCAGACCCGGATTTGATGAAGACGGGGCAATAGCCATGGATGGCATGATTGCTGCTTGGTGGTATGATGGTGAAAACATGATTGAGCCACTAATTCTTGAGGAAAGCAGAATAATTGTTCTCGCAGAAGGTCATCCAGAATGGCCCCATGACAAAGGGGGCATCGTAGCATCCCACACTGAAAAGGAATTTTCGATGGGACTAAAACCTGACGAAGGCAAATTCTGGCTGCGCTTAGATACAGAATACGGTGATTTCGATTTGGAAATGCGCCCATGGAACCGTGCCATGTCAAGCCTGAAGGTAGCTCAAGCCGAATATGGAATGGGAATGGGATATGGTATATCTCGTTTGCACGGTTCGCTATGTAGCGGAACAATTGACGGTGAAGAGGTCAACGGGACCGCATACTTCCAGAAAGTGTGTGTACAGGCTCCATCACCACCTTGGTTTTGGGGAATGTTACACTTAGATGATGGCTCATACATCGATTGGTTCTTACCCCATCTTTCACCAACAATAACTGCACGTGATTCACAACCATGGAAGCGAAGAGACATTGCCCACCTACCTTTATCGATGGGGGGATTGTTTCATGATGCTAGCCGTAACCGAAGTGAAAAATTTGGTGAAGTTAGAGTCGAACGTACATGCAATGCTGCTGGTTTGCCAACTTTTCATGTCCATATGTGGAATGGTGTTTCAGAAATACGAATTGAGGCAAAGGCTGTCACAAGAGCTCATTGGACTTTTGACCAACCAACTAGGGGGGGGCTCACATCCCATCTAACCTACAATGAGTATCCTCTAGAAGTCGTGAAATTAGAAATTGATGATGAAAAAGGAATTCGAACACGAAAGGATTGGGGGGTTATTCGCGGTAATGCAGAGCACTCTTGGGGCCTTCTACACTGAGTAAATCGCCGCAAGGTTCATCATCGACTAGGTTTTGATAAAAATCGGGAAGAGGTATTTATGTCCGATGAGGAAGTTTCACCTGCTGAAGAAAAACAGACTGAAGAGATGCAAGAAATGCCTGACTCAGCGCCTGTAAAAACGAATACTAAAGAGTCGTTACGTGATAGATTTCGCCTAACCGCTGATGAAGAAATTCTACATGAGGTCAAACCTTCATACTTTGCATTTATTTCAATGTATTTTTTGTCAGTACTTATTTTCGGAGTCCATTTCCTGTTTTCATATGAATGGGAAGCAACTAGCGAGGATAATTTATTTGTGACACTTATGGTTTGGTTAATCGATTTGACCACGATCGGCGAAATTGGGTTTGTAGTTGTGATGCTAGCAATTACCTGGTTCAACAGAATGGTAAATGGCTCAACTAGTGGAAAATGGACAACAGTATTCCTCCTGATTGTTTCATTGACTCCACCAATTTTACGTTTGGATGACTTTATCGCTTGGGTTATGAACAAGGATTCAGGATTCATACCATTGGACACTTACAATTTTATGTTCTTTGGAATCTTTTGGGCATCTTTGTTTTCTGTTATTACAATATTTTATCAGAGAAGTTTCCATTATGCAATCACCAACCATCGAGTGATTTTTACTCAGCATTTAATCATCCCAGGAGATGGGCGACGTATTCTCTTCGACAACATCAACGAGATAAGAACCCAAAGAACCTTTTTGGGTGCTCTCATGGGATACAATACCATTGTTTGTGACACTGGTAGCCAATTGGGGCTTGGAGATGATTCGATGTCTGTATCCGTTGGTGCATTTGGAGGCGGTGGTTCTGGAGAAGGAGGAAGCATTGAATCACAGGTGACTAAAAGTCTATTCAAGCGAATGTTCGCCTTCGTAACATATCAAAAATCTCGTAAAGTAGATTTACCAGATCCAAGATATTCTTTCTTCTGTATTACTAACTGGAAATTTACAGAAAATTTGCTTAATGAAATGCATCAAAAACATAGCCAATCGGGTCAGATCACCAAACAATCTGACATTCTTAATGAACTAAAGAATCAGTTAGTAGAAAATCAAGATTGACACACAGGTTTCAAAAACTGTAAGGATGCCCACAAAATAGAGGCGACGATATGAGCGATGACAATGTACTCCAGGGACCGATTGAAAAATTACGCAACGGTGACCTTGATGGCGCCATTGCAGAACTCGATGATTTGATGTCGAGCCATAAAACAAATGCAGAAGTTCACCACATGTATGCCGAATTTGCAAACATGAAAAACACCGAAGCACAAGATGACGTGATCCCAGGTGGAAAGATCATGATGGCTTACAAAAAAGCCATGCAGATGGATGAAGAAAACGTCGAGTATATCGGTGATTTTGCCACATTCGCTCTTGAGTGCCGAAGAATACCAGTTGCTGTTAAAGAATTTCAACGCTACGCTCGAAGACTAGAAATTGAAGATATTCCTGTTGACGAAGTACTGTTTAGCGCCAGTCGAAACATCGTTGATGCAATTGAAGTGATGGACCCCTCGAAGCAAAACCCCATGGTGCAACCATGGCTCAAACAGGCCCTTATTTGGTCGGTTGGTGGATTGGGATACAGTCCAGAAGACGCAATTGAAATGCTCTCTCGCGAAGATTGAGGTGAAGCAGATGGGGAAGGCGCGAATAGCCTTCCGTTTCGGCCACTATGGTGATTGCTTTCATGGCAGCCAAGTTCAACCTGATGTTCCTACGGTTCAGGGTACGTTCATGCATATTTTCAAGAAGAAATTGAAATGGACTACTGAACGGATTCCTGTTTCGATGGCTAGTCGGACTGATTCGGGAGTTCACGTCAGACTCAATGGTGGCTTCATTGACATCGACCAAAATCGCTGGGATGCAATGGGTGAGGCCGGATTTGTCAAGGCTGTTGGCCACCAAATCCCAGATAGCATCTCTTTGATAGATGCAAGACAAGTCGCTGATGATTGGAGTCCACGGCGAGCGCTATACCGTACATACCGTTATCGAATGGAGTGCATGGAAGGATGGGTCGAGCCAGAACTTGAGGAATTCAAGAGTCTCTGTTCAATTTTCACAGGAGAGCACAATTGGGCTAATTTTTGCCGAAGGGAGCCGGGACGAACGACAAAACGTGTTGTAGAGTCTTGTAAACCATGGATTAATTCAGGTCGAATTATTGGATTTGAAATCATTGGTGAGGCTTTTGTCTGGAACCAAGTTAGACGAATTGCAAATGCAATGCTAGCCGTAATTACTAGCTACAGGAGTATTGAGCGTGTTCTAGAAGCACGTGACAATCCCCAAACTGAAATTGATTTAGGTCTTGCAGACCCTGATTGGCTAATTCTGTGGTCCGTATCTTGGGATGGTATTCCAGACCTTGTTTCTGAAGAGCCAATTATTCCAAAACCAGACCATTCTAGTTCACGTTGGCAGGAATTATGTCGCCAACAGCAAAAGGAAATTCTTGTTAGACAATTTGATATTATTGAAGGACAATACTGACTTCGTCTCCATCGCTCAAATCACAGGCCTCTCGCAAAAAAATACCTGCAATCACTTCTACAACATCTTCATGGCGGGTGAGGTCAGGAATCAAAATTGCACAATCATGGTTTCCTTCGCCACACTGGATGCGTGCAAGGAAAGCAGTCGCACCCCCAAATGAAACACCATCACGGTCAAATCCTTTGATTCGGTGTGCAAGAATATTACTTGCCTCACCTTCATCAAGGCCTGCTGTTACTCGCAACTTCTGGTATTGGATTAGTGAGTCCCCTTTTACTTTAACATTGAGAGTACCGGGCCATGCACTCATCCCAATCACTGTTTTGAATTGTTCTTGGTAGTGGTGCTGCGACATGAAAATGTGAGCGCGACCCAGTCCCGATGAAACAACACCAACGATGCTCATGACTCGCCGAAAGGCATCTCATTCATGATTGTTCTGCATTTGAGTAAACAACATGTAGAACCTACATCATGGGTCCAGCATGGCAGGAGACCTATCTTGGATGGAAGAGCGATATTCGCATCTTGAAGAGCAAGCATTACTTTGGCAACCGCCAACTCTTGAAAGTGCAAATCAACCCCGCTGTACAATGGATGGCAAGCCTACAATCATGCTATCTGCTAACAATTATTTGAACCTAACAACTCACCCTAAAGTCGTTGAAGCATCAATTGCTGCAACTCGAAAATATGGTGCAGGAAGTGGTTCGGTAAGGGCGATTGCAGGAACTATGGATATCCATTTACAAGCGGAACAAAAGGTGGCTGAATTCAAAGGCGTAGAATCTTCACTAATCTATTCGGCAGGGTATACTGCGAATGTCGGATTAATCCCTTCATTGGTTCAAGGAAAGCAAGATGTAATTATTTCCGATGAACTAAATCATGGCTCCATTATCGATGGAGTACGACTGACTAAGGCACAGCGAGCAGTATTCCCGCACAATGACATGGGGGCTTTCGAACAAGTGCTGAAGGATAATGAAGGTGCTGATAGAAAACTAGTAATTGTTGACGGTGTGTTTTCAATGGATGGCGATGTTTGTCCACTCGATGAACTTACATCACTTGCTGAAGAATACAATGCAATGGTTTTCGTTGATGATTGCCATGGGGAAGGAGTCCTAGGTGATGGAGGCCGTGGGATTGTTGATCATTTCAAGTTACAAGGAAGGGTCGATTTTGAAATTGGTTCGTTCTCGAAAGCGCTCGGTGTTCAGGGCGGTATCGTTGCAGGCAAAGAGATAGTTCGCAATCATGCACTGAATCACTCACGCTCATGGTTGCTATCTGGTTCACAACCGCCAGGTGTAGCCGCAGCACAAAAAGCGGCTGTTGAAGTGCTGATGGAAGAGCCACAGCACCATGCAAAATTATGGGAAAATACTGAGTATTTCCGAAAGGAAATGCAATCACTAGGTTTCGACACAGGTGTGTCTACGACCCCAATTATTCCAGTAATGTGTGGTGAATCATCTAGGGCGAAGGATTTGTCCCAGGCAATGCTAGACCAAGGCGTCATGGCAGGAGCGATTGTATTCCCAATGGTTTCCAAAGACAAGGCAAGAGTTAGGACTCAAATGTCTACTGGATTATCAAGAGGTGATCTTGATGAAGTTCTTCGAATTTTCGAGAGTGCAGGCAAAGAAATTGGGCTTATATGACGGCTCAAGTTTTAAGCGTGATATGCAATGTGTATAAGACATGAAAGCCAAAGAGAAGATTCTATCACAACGTGAAAGATTTATTCTTTGGACCCCAATACTAGCTCTACTTCTAGTCATTGCAATGGAGTATGCTCCATTCTATGAAATTAAATTTTCAGAAACTGATTTCGAAATGAGCGATAATGAGAGTACCACTACCACCGAATTTTACGATGACTACATGTCAGAATATTCGAGTTCTGAAGATAGGTATAACTCCAATCTGTCATCTGATTGGTTCGGAGGTGAAACACAACGTATTGTAGAAGCAGATAGTACACCAGATGATGAGGACTATCTTGGGCAAATGATGGTGGACATCGATTCAGAATTGTCAACTTGGTTACTCATCTCAACTATTTTGTTTCTATTGATTATCATTGGAATCAAGGATAGAATACAAGTCAATAAATTCATCAATCATGAGATGATTACTGGTGCCCTTCTCGCTTTCATGGCCTTCTCAAGTTTGTTACTTGTTTTCAGTATAATTGGATATGGTTCAGATTTTTCGGATGAAGCGTTTGGCGATATTGACGATGATGGTGCCGATGAATTCGAATATGATGATGGCTTTTGGGGTGGCGTTTATGCAGAAAGCGAAAACGACGATGGGGTATCCCAATATTCCGAAATTACATGGGGCCCAGATTTGGGTTTTCTAGCGCTGATATTCTTTTCAATATTCACTTTACTTGGAGCAATAGCTTGTTTTGTAACCAAGTTTGAAGAATTGGATGTAGAGCAGGCACCTAGGTGGTTACTCTCAGATGATCCACCTGAATTTTTCACCAAACATCTTGACAAATTACCATCAATACTAATCGCTACGACTGTATTATTAGCAATAGGTTCAGCATTTACTCCGTGGTATTCTATCGAGCAAACCTGGGAAGGAACTCATTTAGGTGATAATGAAAGTCAAACAACTCATGATTTTGCATGGACGATGTCCCCCTTCGTTGTAGCCTTCGATAATCAATCTGGATTAGATGAAATATCTGAAGGAGAGACTAGTACTAGTTACAACTCCTATTCTGAACATCCTGAATTAGAAAATATTGCAGAACCAATGTTGGAGTTAAGATGGCCGCTGATATGCATATTGTTACTGTGTCTAATTGTGGTTACCAAGAAGGTATCTTCACGGGTATCTAATGCTATCAAGGGTGAAGAAAAGGGATGGAATACTCTCTTTTTAGCAGCGATAGTGATTTCAATATCCCTTACCAACTCGGCATTCGAAGACGGTATATTCAGAAAAGCCGAAGATGACATCGACGACCTATCCGCTTCATACTCCCTAAAACCAATATTTACTGAGGCAAAAGATACCAATTTCGGCCAAGACTATACTACATTTGTCAATGGTTCATGGTGGAGTGGAGACGACCTCTCAATTTACACAATTCAAGTGTCATGGGGTAACTCGATTGGTGCTACACTCTCATCACTAGCAGCTATGATTGGCTTATTTGCACTTTTATTGATTTGGTCGCCTCTAATCATTCGGCAGGTCAATGAGGCAAAAATTCCCACTTTCAATTCAGAACAGGTTGAGCCATGGAAGGGACGTCCTGCGATTGCTATGATGATCGCTGTGGTTTTGATTACATCTCTGGGCGGCGGAGTTGGGGAATTGGTTTTATCATCAGAATCTTCTGCACCCGAAGGACTCTACAAATGGAGATTTGATTGGGACGAAAATACCGCAGAAGTAGAAGATTCTGCAACGCTGAAAGATGGTGAGAGCATGTCACTATCCATCGATACTAGCGAGGTAGTACCTGGAAATGCAACACTTGTTCAGATAGTAATCTATTGTGATGAAGGTGAAACTGAGGTAGGCGATAGGAGAGATAACATCGATTGGACAATTTCTGCTCCTGAAGGAGTGGATACAAGCCAATTTGAAACATCTGGTGATTTGCAATGTTTTAACAATGAAGATTACATCACCATATTCGCAGAATGGACATATCCCGATGGTGAGCAGTGGGCTCAAAATGGTGATGAAATACTTTCCCAATTCAAATGGAATCGAACATTAACCGGTACTTGGGAAGTAACTGTTACCGCAGAAGTATTGGGGGCAGGACATCCGTTTGAGAGTGATGAGAATCTATATGTTGAATGTGACATATATGTTCTATCAATGGATGGAATTCATGTTGAAATAGATGAGGAGTAACTCATTCTTCCGAAGAGAAATCTTCGACTACTTCGATCAGCTCTTCGTCTTCCCCTGCAACTTCAGAAATATCTTGGCTGTAATCCTTTTCATTAACTTCAATTCCCTCAAACGGATTAAGTCCGTCTTCAAGCATACACAAAAGACGCCATCTTGGTGCCCATGAAAGGTGAATGTAAAGCGGGCCAGGGCACATGAGAATACACCATGAAAGGAATGATATGATGCTATTATCTGCCATCAATTCTGTAGAAATCAAGGTGACTAATGTAAAACCAATGAAAGGCATTGGATACAACATTTTGCGATTTACTGATACTGGCATTCTTTTGAAGATGATATTCATAATTCGACTTATCATGCCAAGAAATGTAGTTGCTGCAATCAATAGACTAGCATGATATATCCATAATGGTGCCCAAAAGGGTTCTGTCATGTAATAGGGGAGAATCAATGCTAAAGAGATTAAGAGTCCATAAAAAGCCCCTATATTAGAAGGATGAGAAATCCAAAGAGGAAGTCGTGAAAATCGCTTTGAAAGGCCCCCGCCGGTAAGCATTTCTAACTGGGAGTCGCTCAGAGAACCGGTCCCATCAGCCCAGGCCGCATCTGCACCCATAGCCCATATGGTACTCAATTCACCATTTGAAGGTAGGGGGACATTCTCGCACTATGAGCGGATTCTTACTCTGATGTAAAGAATCTCGAAATGGGCCCCTGGAGTTCTAGTTCTTCTTCTGGGATCCACTCGCGCTCAAGAAGTATTGAATCCTGAGATTCCCTTACACGTGCATCTTCGAATTCATCATTCGAATCATTCACTGCATTATTCAATGAAATTGCTTGATTAATGATTGCTAATTGTTTGGAAAGGTTTGCTTCACTCCACTTTGTATCCCATGCGGATAATATTGACAGGTCCCCATCCTGCTTGTGAACCATCCAACCTATTATCGGATCTCTTGCTAATTTTAAGCGATGGATTCCCGGGTTTATCCATTCATCTGAGAACTTTACCATCACCTCTGAGTCGGATACTGAATCCGTTTCCATAAAGGGATGATTCAAATTAACCGCAAGTGGGGTGCAATTTTTCAAACGTATTCGTCTTTCAATAATAAGACCAATAATCCCAAAAAGTATTGCCAAGATTATAGCTAATTTAAACCAAAATGAAATGATGAGAAGTATTACTATGAGAGGGGATATAACGTACAGTTGTTGCTTATCTGGTCTATTAGTAGCAATTGAGATTGGTGTTTTGGAAAATGGAATCAATCCGCGAGGGGCGCCCATATACTCGCCACACGCAAGAAGGACATGAAACCCTCGTTACAATGCTGTTAGGACCCCCATCATTCAAGAGGGGGGGAATTACCAACACCCCGTAGGGGTGCGTATGGTCGAGTTGCCACAAGGTAATATTATCGAGGAAAGGCGCGGTGGCGCCGGCATTCTTGCTACCCTGATTAATGAGATGAACAAACTCGGTATTGAGGGCTATATCCGGTGCGAAAGAACTCCTGCTGAATCAATGCCGAGAGTGGGACAAGTCATCGTTAGCAATGGTACGATTTCTGCTGCGATACACGAGGCTAAATCCGTTTTGGAAAGTGTAGACGCTCTCATTGAGATAGAAACTGATTGTAATGAACTGGATTGTATTCTCCAATTAATCGAAGATGTCGATGTTTTCAGAATTTTAGATATTCATCCAAATGCGAGGTTAAATGTTGAAACTCCCGAGGCTAACCGTTCATCGGAGTGGTGGAATGAAGTTAGTAATCGCCGTACTAGTTGGACAAAATCGAGCCGCTTGCCAACAATTGAAGCTTCGGAGGAAGCACCTGAATTCATCCAAGCAAAGGCTGCTGCCATGGTGCACAGACATGCAGTCGGTAGCATATTGCTCAAGCCCGGCAGTGTGTATTCAAATGAGACCGACGGATTGTTCACGCTGGTTTCAAACCTCAAATCTCATGGCAAACCTGTCCTTGTGATAAGTCGACGTACTCAAGATGATTTAATTGCGAATTATAACTTGACGAAGGATGACTGCCTTTGGCTTTCACAAATTGAATCCGAGGGTGTCCAAAAAGTTGGCATTGATGCAATCAAGTCTCGAGTGTATGAATTTCTTGAAGGTAATCTGCGGGCAGTATTGTTACTGGACGGTCTAGAGTATCTCTCAAAGATATGTGGCACGAAAGAAGTAATCGATATGGTCCGTGAACTTGGAGACAGAATGAGGTTCGAGGATGATTGCCTATTAATCTCCTGCGATAAGGCTGCATGGAGCAAATCTGAATCTGCACAACTAATGCGTGCCGCTCCCTATCTTGAAACCGGGGTTCTCACTGCATGGAATGCTGATTCCGAATCCCTTCACACCCATCCCATTATGGCTCCACCAACCGAAGAGGAACTTCTTCGCCTAGCCGAATTTTTAGAGGCAAACACTCCTCCACAATTTGGGAATGAACTCACACCCGAAGTCCCAATTACCACTGAAGTGGTTGAAGAGCAAGACGCAGAAGAACTCATGATTGAAGTCTCTAAAGAGGAAATCATCATCACTGAGAACATTGAAGAAGATATCGTGGAAGATATTTCTCCGCCAAAATTAGCGAAGGGTCCACGCATTGCTCAACGTATTAAGAGAAGAAAATCGAAGCACTCTACCGTCATGAGTAGCGATGAAGCTCGAAGTGCGGGACTTGCAGCAGCCACTTCCGGGGCGATAGATGCTGAAATGCCAACTAATGATTTCCTTCCAAAAACAGTAATTGGAATGGGCCGGGAAGGTAATCTTCCAGAAATTCCTTCAATAATTCCAAATGATTTGGATGATGTTGTTAGACAAAAATCTACACGCCGAAATACGCAACTTCCGGAAACCAAACTCGGCCCTAAAGCATTGGATGCTGCAGCAAAAAAGAGGACCCGCTCCAAGAATGTGATGAGCCCTGTTGCCGCCAGAGGGATTGTGGTTAAACGCAATTTGTCTAACCGTTCACAGGCCTCAAGTTTACCACAAAGGAAGATCGATATCGAAAAAGAATTACAATCTTGGAAGAAGGCTAACGAGGTGGATGAATCGTGAGCCACAGTCACCAAGAAAAACTCCAACTAGCATTAGCAAATGCTAGAACGGTTCTTGGCAAAGAGGCACCTTCGAGAAAACCTTCGCACTCCAAATTGAATCACTTACGTGGAGTAGATTCTATCAATGATACTCGCGAAGGTGATTTGATTTCACGTACCGGCGTGAAAACACGTCCTATATTCGACATTGTGGCTGATGCGATTTTAGGAGAAGGCGTGCCGTGGAAACCGAGTATAGATCTCGAATCCTCCGATAGCAGTTTAGCACAAATCGCTTCGAAACGCATAGGTGAAATGCGTGATAAACAAGTCACTGAAGATCTTAGTGAAGAGTTACTAGGGGATGACCTTGGAATTCTAAAGGATGGTCGCCCGATTTGGGCAGAGGTTTTGGATTCACAGAGAGGATACGCAATAAATTCATCTGATTATAATTTGAAGGATTTATCATTTAGACCAAAATGGCCACCCATTCAAAATATGTCAGACCATAACACATGGAAATCATGGCATGTTGTTGAAGAAAACTCCAGAGCATCTTTGGCTTGTGAAAAGGTGATTGATAACCCAGGTAGTTTGATGAATCCATTGTTGGTATTGGGGGCAAGTGGCTGTGGTAAATCACACATCCTTAGTGCATCTGTACAGGCTATGATTCGTCGTCAAGATGGTAATGTTCACCTCTTGTCAGTATCCGCTATGCGCAGTTGGGAGTCTTTACCAGACGGGTGGCAGGATGCTGTATCGCATGCACGCCTAATTGCAATTGATGACCTTCACTTAGCAGAAGAAAGAATTGCTACTGAATTAGGACTGATGATTGACTACGCTTTAAATCTGGGAGTGCAAGTAATTGCGACATCACGAGTTGACTCGAATGAGTGGCAAGCACGTAGACTATGGGAAGTAATGCGATCATCCACTAGCATATGGCTCAAACAACCAAGCTCTTCATCACTGATTACCCACCTACGCCGCGATACTAGTGGTCGCTCTTTATTACTAGATGATTCCATGTTAGCCCGAATTGTGACATTTGGGAATGGCGATTGGCGTAGCACCGATGCTGCATTTGAGAAAGTGGCTTTGGCCATTGAATCGGGAGAGCGTGTAGTTTCGGGTGATGATGTGACCAATATTTTGCAAGATGCTCCTACGATGATGACAACACAAGAAGTGTTCACTCAGCGCGAAGACCTTGAGGATATTGCATCACGAGTAATTTCCGAGACACTCGACCACGTATACACTGGAACTGACATTGGAGGTGTTGAACTCCACACAACTTTGCCCACAATAAGTGATGAGTGGGAAGTTCCAGAACTTTCTTTTGAAGAGAAAGATGAGTTGCATGAAGTTCTGACAACTGAAAATTTAATTCCGCATGTTACTACAACTTTAACGCTTGATGAGCGAGATGCTTTCCTTGTTGGCTCTGATACACAGACTAGAGGATTTGACAAAGTTAGGGTTGATGAAACGTTTGAAGGTATTAGCAATATCACTGAACAAATGTTTGAGAAAATGGGCGAGGAGCACTTGGCTAAATCCAATCAATTAGCAGAACTCGAACAAGAGATGAGCACCCTTGCAGAAATGAGTCAGGACGCTAGTGTAGATGACTTGATTCAAATCGCAGATAGAGTTGGTGAAATCGAGTTGATGCTAAGAGATATTTCAGGACAAGGAGAGTTCGCAACGCTAACTCCCATTACGGTATTAACCCCGCAAGGTGAAGAGGAATGAGCCGCCCATGGTGGATGGCAGGTGTGCCATTTTCCTGTCAACCAAATTGTGGTAAATGCTGTGATGAGCCCGGAGGCATAGTATACCTTCAGCCAAGAGATGCTGACATTATGGCTGCACATCATGGGATGGAAGTCCCAGAATGGCTCGAAAGAGATTGTAGACAAACACTAGACGGAAGGTGGATTCTCAAATCCGACCCAGATACCGATATTTGCATTTATTTGGATGAGGAAAAGAAATGCACGACATACCAGGCCCGACCATCACAATGTCAATCATATCCTTTCTGGGCAGAAAATGTACGCTCGGACCGGTCATGGAGGCGGACTGTGAACGAATGCCCGGGGCTAGAATCTGAAGAAGCTTTCATCATTGACGGTGACACTATTCGCAGGAAAATTTTGGCGGACCGAGATGCATCTCGAGGCTTCAGAGAATGGCCCCCCCGCCGAAGATGATATTTTTGGTAATACTATCAAAAAAAAGTCTAGGACACTAAGTGTTGCTAGCAACACCGAATCGGCGTATAATAGAGACATTTTGCGTCGTCCTTATACAGAAGTGGCATGTCGCTATGGTTGGATGTGGTTTTGTGAGTGGTGACGAGTCTCTGCTTAACCTGACCACTGCGCACCTAAATACAGGATTGCGCGGAGTGCCAGTTGGCACTTGTCGAACCTCTTTTGTAACTCCAGATGAAGGAGTCCATTACTGCGGTTATCCAATTAGTGAATTGGCTATGATGTCTCCCGAAGACGTGGTATTCCTTCTGTTTCACAAGGAACTTCCAACACTCGAACAGTCTGTAGATTTCCGAGAAGAGTTACAAACTCGTGGAGTAATACCTGAAGGGTTGGAACAAGTTCTTGCGACTCTGCCACGAGATGGCCACCCAATGGATTGGCTGTCGATTGGGATCCATACATTAGGAATGCTAGGTGGGCAAGATGATTGGCGAGAAGATGCCCTCAACCTGATTGCTAGGATGCCACGCTTGATGGGGTTAATTTTCCGATACAGAGAAGGCAGAACTGACGATATTCCAAGTGATGATTTATCTTTACCCCTTGTTGGAAGGTTCACAAATACTCTCGATTTAAATGGAATTGATAATGCTGTAATGAATAGGGTACTGTCAACTTACCTCGTCTTACACATGGATCATGGCGGCGGTAATCTTTCGACTTTTGCTGGAAAGGCAGTGGCAAGTGGTCATGCAACAGTATACTCTTCGATGGCAGGTGCAATGAACGCTCTATCCGGGCCCCTTCATGGTCGGGCAAACCAGTCATGCTTTGAATTCGTTAAGCGTATTGGAACATCAGACCCTGCTGAAGTAGAGCGATTCGTTCGTGGAGAGTTAGAGGCAAAGCGTCCGGTGTTCGGTTTCGGGCATGCTGTTCTACGAACTGAAGACCCGAGAGCAGCTGCGCAATTCGATTTGGGCCAAGAGATATGCCCGGATGATGAATACTACCGTACAATCAAAGTTCTTCGTGAAGTTGCTCCAATGGTATTATCTGAAAATCCCAAGATACAAAATCCAAATGCCAATGTCGATATTGCAAGCGGGGCATTGCTAAATTTCGTTGGCTTGCGTAACCCTGAATATTACACCACTTTCTTTGGATGGGCTCGTGTTGCTGGAATTGGAGCACAAATTGTCGATGAAAGAACTGTGATGCGCAACGGAAAAGGAATCCCAATATACCGTCCAAAGTATATTGCCGAGGCCCAAACACTTCGTCACATCGATTGAATAACTGGACGCGGTGTTTTACCGCATCCCCTGTGCCCAATCATTCTAGTTCCACTCCAGCCTAATTGTTCATCACTAGTTTCATGCCACGGTGCTACATCAGTCGGGATGATTCCTTTCTCTAAACCAGACCATTGTTCGTCTGTCAATGGCATTGTGGCTGGCCTCAACCAGCGCTCACTCCCACAAGGTAATTTCATTGCGGGATCTGCAAAATCAGTCAGTATTGAGAGACCAGCACCCAATAAGTCTCGCTCTAGGTAAGGGTGGCCAGGCCATACATATACAGGAAAACCATTTCTTATCTTCGTCAATCGTTTCAATTGACGGCCTTTGAGACCAACTGGTCTGCCAAAGTGTAAAAATCTCTTGAGGCCTTCAACATAATCTACGGCACATGGCATCATTGGCGCCCCTGATTTCTTTTGCGAGTAAAGCAATCTACGGAAGGAATAGGCTATGAATTCGGGCGCAGCGCGAAATCTCTTACTATTGTGTGAACCTGTTCGAGGCACTATTGGTAATAGTCGAGACCACGGTCGCTTAGAACCGGATAACTTAGCCACTTTAGCCATAGGCCGATGGAATGCATAAAACACCGCAGCCTCTTCGTGTATTCCAGCTTCGTCTACCATCTCACTTGCTAATTTCATTATTCGCGCCATTCGCGCGGTAGGGTCTTTGGCAACCTCTGGCAGACTTCGTTTGATTTCAAGACATGCAACTTTCGAATGTTCTTGCCAAGGAACCAGCCATGATTTATCTGACATCAATTTTTCAAATGAACAAAATCCAACTTCTTCTAAATCCTTCAAATCCCAATTCTCAACAATCTTTGAACGGCCTTCGAACATATCTTTTGGAATCGAAACGGTATGGTCGTGATGGATTACTAACTGGTCGTCTGCAGTCAGACGCAAATCGAATTCAACACCATCCATTCTCTGCATCGCTTCAACCAAAGAAGCATGAGTGTTTTCAGCGGGCTGGGACCATGCCATTGTGGTGGGTTAGAGACATTCCGTTATTGAATCATGTGCTGTTCAACAAATCCGGCCCAACCATCATAAGCAAACATGCGAGTCATCAAATATGGCAGAAGATAATCGCGTCAAGGGTTACTGTTTCTATGACTGGGGAAAAAGCGCTTTTGAAACATCTGTAACAACTGCAATATTGCCAGGTTGGTTCACCTATCTCTTTCTTAAAGCGAATGGCCTAACTTCTAAATTTGTTGGATTTGATGTTACAGGAGATCAGTATCTTGCATTATCAGTCTCAATTGCTGCTTTCATCGTTGCAATAATGTCTCCATCTTTTGGTGTTATTGCAGACCGAAGAATGATTAAAATGTGGTGGCTAAGAATTTTGACATTCATAGGCGCAGGTTCAACGGTTTTGCTTGCTGCTGCACCATGGCTAGGTGTTTCATATCAATGGGTTTGGTTACTGGTATTTTTCGTTCTTGCCAATGTAGGATTAAATGGGGCAGGTGTATTTTACAATTCATTGTTACCCCATATGGGTACTGAAGATGAGATGGATTCAATTTCAAACAAAGCTTTTGCATATGGATATCTAGGAGGAGGAATCCTACTAGTACTACATCTAATATTATTGACAGTTGCAGATTATGCAGATTGGTCTATGCAATTAGCAATGGCTACATCAGGTATATGGTGGCTTGGGTTTGCGTTTCTCACATTTAGATGGGTCCCCGAACCACACATTGAAAATGAGATGGAGGCATTGAGTATCAAAGACTCCGCAAAATTAGCTGCAGGGGAGGTTAAAAAGACATTGAAAGAGTACAAATCATTCAGAACACTATTCCTCTACATGTTAGCATACTTCTTATTTATTGATGGAATAAATTCTGTCACTGCACTTGCAGGGGGATTTGGTTCTGCTGTATTGGGACTAACTATAGGAGATTTGATTTTGACTATACTAGTAATTCAATTCGTAGCAGCACCTGCAGCGATAGGATTCACAAAATTAGCAGAAATATGGAGCACCAAAAAGGCACTCCAATTTTCTCTCGTTTGTTGGTGCTTCGTGATTGTGGGGGCACTGTCATTTGCACCGTTATCGCCAGATAATCATGATGATTTTGGATTACATCTTGAATGGAATGAAAACGAAAACTACTATGAAATTGAGGCGCACAGTAATCCGGAACTAGCGCAAGAAGTTGGTAATGATGAGCAGATTTGGGCGGCAGATTTTTCAAATATTTTACCACTTGAAATAAATAAGTTTGTCAAGGATGGCACTGTTTATGAGTGGTCAGATAATAAAGTGACATCAGATAATATAACTAGTATTGAATCACTCCTTGCCTCGATAGAAGAGACTAGATTTACAATGAGTATAGAGGGCGGGGTCTTAGATGGAGAAACTGTAGTTGGTGAGAAGCATACGTCTAGTCTCGGAGAAGGACTGCTTGATTTTATTCCTGAAAAAACCCGTGATTGGATATGGGCACCATTGGGTATTTCTGTTACAATTCAATTCCTCATACTTGGAGTGATGGCGGGGATTCTCTTAGGCGGGTCTCAGGGACTTTCACGATCTTTGTTTGGACAAATGGTTCCAGAAACAAGATCCGCTGAATTCTTTGGCTTCTTTGGTTTCTTTGGGAAAGTTGCTGCATTGATTGGCCCACTTCTCTACTTTGTAATGGGCATATTATTTGATTCAAGAGTAGCGATATTCTCAATTTCATTATTAATTATTGCAGGAGCGATAATACTCCGGAAAGTCGATGTCGAAGACGGTATCGCAGTCGCCAAAGCAGAGGATGAAAGAAACCGTTCTGCCTCTCACGAGTGAAAACGCTCATAGCCATAGGCTATGGAGGGTGAAATATGAGTCCATATTGGGTAATGATGGGTATTATCCTAATACTCACCCCAATAGTGTGTTGGGTGTTTACACTTGGACGGAAGGAGACCCGCACTCCATTGGGTAGTGCATTCCAAATAATTCATGACAAGAGATACTATCTCCATGTACTTGGTTACCTAGTTATTTTGGAATGGAAATCTGTAACTGATGACCTGAATGAACCAATAAAAATCAGTACTGGGAATTGGACTGAGTGGATATATGCACTGGAAGGTAATGCTACATTATGGGTGCAACAAACCTTTGAAAATGCAATTCTTACCGAGTTCCTCAACTTCCACTATTTGTTTATCTATCTCTTCCTGATTTACATTACAACTGTTTACTTCGCCTATGTTGGTGAGAGGGATTTGACTGACAAAGTAACTCTAAACTATTTGCTAATCTATGCAATAGCAGTACCGTATTACCTCTTCTTCAATGTTGAAGTAACCTCGTCATGGATACCCGGAATGAAAGCGCTACTGTATCACGATGGATGGTATAGTGCATTCTATGCATCACATGACCCTCTTGACAACGCAGTTCCATCATTGCATGTAGCAATACCATTTGGAATGATTCTTCTTAACTGGCTACATTGTAAAGAGAAGGAAATTAAAATGCGTGAATGGACTCATTGGCCATACCACCTATTCATTGTAATAAACACAATTTTGTTTATTTTCACAATAGCCTACCTCGGCATACACTGGTTGGTTGATATCCCTCTTGGTTTGTTAGTTGGGGCGATTGGTGCATTATTCATCCACCACCTTCAGCCAAGGCTGCGTAATGACCATGGGAAAATGTTTGAAGGCGTCGACAAGAAGAAAGTCGCTAGCCACACATTTTGGGAAGGTGCTGCCACTTTAGTAATACTGTTCCTTGTACTATCTGCTACATCTTACCAAGAAGAAAATATCGATGACCGCGTTTCAATGCGACTGGGGGGCGGCGATTCCACCTTTGAAATATTGACACCATTACAATATGGTGAAGAGATTACAACTTCAATCAAAAATTTAGATGAGACTCACACTCTACAATTTACAATCATTTGGAATGATGCCGCATCGATATACATGGATGAAGGGGTAATTGATTGGGACGAATTGGAAAAGAACACTACCACATACGACGTCCTTCCCGGAGAAGAATTTGTAATTACCACTACTGATGTCAAGATATGGCACCTGGTTATTTTGCACAATGATGCTGAAAATGTCGATGATGTTATCGAAGTCAGAATTCTCAACGACTATGGCGATGACCAAATGTGGAAAGCCGTCGCTTTGTCTTTACCATCTATGTGGATAACTGGATTTGTGCTATACCGTTTGAAGAGATTAAAGACGGCCGGAAGGTCAATGATTGACTCTACACCATCCCACAAGTGGGAGGAAGAGTGAATGGATGACAAACCACTAATCGATCCTGAAATCAGGAATCTATTAGACCAGGTTTCATCCCACATCAAGAGCCGTTTGAAAACGATTGTAATTTTGTTTTTGCTAGGACTAATGCTAGGGATTCCCTTCGCCTACCGTTTGGTAGAATGGTTACTCAATGCAGGTTTAGTTCCGGATGATGTTGCAATTATTGTCTTAACGCCGGTCGAGTTCATCATGCTACAGGTGAAAGTTGGAGCTTGGGTTGGCGCTGGATTCGCAGTATTTTATTTGATAATCGATGGTGCCTGGAAAAGTGGATTAACATCTAAAACACCCAAACCAGGAAGGTTTGCTGTTCTGACTCTTTTATTCGCAATTATCCTTGCAATATCCGGTTTGTTGTATTCGTGGAACCTTCTAACTCCAATGCTTCTTGACTACCTTGCAAGTGATGCCCAGGCTGCAGGACTGTCGACCGAGTGGCGGCTTTCTTCATTCATTGGCTTCATTGTTAATTTGTGTCTAGTATGCATAATTGGCTTCCAAGCTCCTCTTATTACACTCCTCACACTGAAGAGTGGCGCTGTAGATAGGGCAACACTACTATCATATCGAAAGCACATATGGTTTGCAACATTTGTACTTGGAGCGGCCTTTTCACCACCAGACCCGCTCTCTCTATTCCTAGTAGCAATACCAATTATTCTTCTGTTTGAAGCTGCTATAATCTGGGACACTTTCACGGGCGAAAACACGGGTGTAGATTCCTGATTGGAACAACCATCTTTCCTGGAGAAGGGCGCTTTTCGGTACCATGTGAATCGCCTCCAACAGTAACTGGCATACCTTGATTAAGCAACTCGAAGCGATAGGAATCGGGATGAGAGTTGTGAATTGCCTCGATACAATCAACTCCCAAACGTAACAATGCCGGCACCAAAATCTCAGAACTTATTCCATAATATTTCGGATGGGCTAATGAAGTGATTCCACCGGCTTCATGAACGGTTTCAACGGCATGGGAAATACTTGGAAGTGGGCGCTCACGAAATGCCGGCCCAGAATCACCTATCCATTCTTCGAATGCTTCCTGAACAGAATCTACAATTCCATGCTCGACCATAGCACGTGCAAGATGGGGGCGGCCTAGGGCACCAGCAGCATGTTTCTCAACATCTGCAAGTGGTATCTCATGACCGTGCTCTTTCAGGGCATTTAGCATATTTTTCATCCGAGGTAAACGAGCTTCCTTCAATTCTGCAAGCCAATTTGAAAACTCCATTGATGCACCATCAGGGAAATATGCCAAGAGGTGCCACGAGGTAGGGTTGTGCGTTTCACTTTGCAGTTCTACTTCACATGTAATTTCAACGCCGGGGATGAATTTCATTCCAAGTCTGTTGCATTCCTCCTGTGCTTCTTTCCAACCAGTATTGGTATCATGGTCTGTCAGTGACCAGATACGCACTCCTGATTCAAATGCCCGAGTTGCCATTTCACATGGGGTCCAAAGGCCATCGCTGTGGCGTGAATGTGAATGTAGGTCTACCAGTTCAGTCCACATTCAGATCACTCAAAATTAAGGTAAATCAGGTAAATCAGGTAAATCAAGTGGAGGGAGAACCGTAGGTTCAACATCATCATTCAGTAAACTATCAAGGTCTGGCATTTCTGGTAAATCTATACTGGAAGGGGAGTCTGGAAGTTCCAATTTAGGGATTAAAGGAGTCTCTAATTCTTCAATACCTGGAAGCGGTATGGAATCAACACCCTGTGTTTGGAAACCTCTTACGTCAAATGTTTCTAAATTCACTTTGGTGTGGTCTACATCGTTGTGCGCTACTGCTGCTGCGGCACTAGCCCCTATTTCTCCAGAGGAGAGGGTGTCAATCGCATTAGAAACAGCAGTTTCCTCTTGGGTGGATGTACTTCCAACAATTGATGCAATTACTGCGGCAGTATTGGGATTTACAGAGTCAGCAGCACTATCGAGGTTAACCATGGTGGGTAAATCCTCCATTGCTTCATATTGCTCACTTGAACTGCCGTGAGCATGGACTACTAGCACGGTATGCTCTTTTTTAGCCCACCAAGAAACTGCAAAACTTGTCGTAACTAATAACGCAAGAATAGTTTCGATAATACCCCATCCTGTAGGGGTGCCAACTGGTAAAAATACTGAGAAAAGTATCCCGACTCCTAGTACAAGCGCAACTGTGTTGGCAGCGAATGCAACGGTGGGGTGTCTCGGGTCCATGGTGACAGACCGGAGTCTCGAACTCAAGAATGTTGGCCTTCTGTGGCTGTTACAGTGTTAGCCATTAGCATAGCAACAGTCATTGGACCAACTCCACCCGGAACCGGGGATAACAGTGAGGCAACTTCTGCGACATCAGGATGGACGTCTCCTGCTAATCTCCATCCTCTTTCACGAGTAGAATCATCTATTCGGTTAATTCCAACATCGACGACAACAGCACCTGGTTTAATCCAATCCGACGTCACCATCTCAGGGCGACCGACTGCGGCAATTACAATATCCGCTGTCAAGCATTCTGCTTTTGCATCCTTTGTTCTTGAATGGACAATAGTTACAGTTGCATCAGCTCCTTTGGCAGCCAATAGAAGCGCTTGCGGCATTCCGACATTGAATGAACGACCGATCACTACTGCTTTCTTGCCCGACATTTCTACCTTGGACCATCTTAGCATTTCCATAACCCCTGCCGGTGTACAGGGAATCATTCCATCCAGTCTACCTTGAACAATTCGGCCAAGATTTACTGGATGAAAACCATCAACATCCTTCTTTGGGTCAATCAAATCAGTCAATGACTCTTCATCCATATGCGATGGCAATGGAGATTGTATTAGAATACCATGTAAACTGTCATCACCATTCAAAGCAAGAATTGTTTTTACAACTTCATCTTGAGATGTTTCTGCAGGAAGTTCAATGTGAGACGACTTGATTCCCAACCTCTCGCAAGATTTTATTTTATTTCGCACGTAAACATGAGATGCAGGGTCATTGCCAACAATCACAACAGCAAGATGCGGTTGGATAGTGCAATTGACAATTCGCTGTTTTAGCCTCTCTTCAAGGTCAGCCGCACAGGCCTTTCCGTCCAAGCGAATTGCTGCCATGCTACTGCGAGCAGACCAACGGTGATGAGGCTTGTGCATTTACAAGATTCCTATCACTCTTCTTCAAGACTCCAGAGATTACGGTCACAAGACGAGCAGGTGTATTGTTCAGGCCTTGGCCCATCAACAGTTTCTAAATTACCGCATGGCCCACACAAAATAGTGGTTTTAATTGGCTCATCCATAGTAACATCAACCCGATACATGAACCTCCCCGCATCAGGTAATCGCTCCATAGAGGGTTCCCAAGCAGCAACCGCCTCTGGACTTAGTTCTAATTCGGTAGGGGTTGACATTCCGATAAAAAAACAGATAATCCCGCTCAAACCTAAAACCCCCCCCATTGCAATATTTACTGCTAATGAAAAAAGTGCACCGAGTATGATTAGCACAATACCTGAAATCAGGAAGTTTTCTCGACGATTCTTCATCCTATCAACCCAGTGCATTTGCTAAAGCTTCTGCTACTTTTGTCATATCTCCAGCCGATAATGCACAAAGTCCAATTCTAACTCCACCGGTTAATGGAACCAGATAGACATCCATTTGTGCACATGATTCTGCCACAGCAGTAGGATCGTCGCTCTCAATCCATGCAAAGAATCCATCCATTGTTGGATTCAGCGGGACATTTAGACGTTCACATTCTGCTTTGAGATTGCTTCTTCGAACATCTAGCAGTTGCTTCAACCGGTCTCTCTCTTGGCCCCATGCTTTACCACCTTCTTCTGAAGAATGCATTTCGCTCACACAATATTGAGCAACCCTTGGAGCAGCGCTCCAAGTTTGTCGACCAGTTACGCTCATCACAGTGTCAAGTCTGTCAATTACTTCTTTTTCCGGATGTATACTCACCAATGCACCTGTTCTAAGGCCGTAAATTGTATGTGATTTCGAAAGTGAAATTGCTACACAAATTAGAAAGTTTTCTGGCCAAGGCATTCCTGATTCAACCGCCTCCAGAATTGTTTCTCCCCAAGCGTGAGGTTCATCTGCGTATAGCGAGTAAGCAGAATCAATTAGTAGCGTATGTCCAATTTCTTCATTATTTATTGCCGATGTTACAAACGAAGACAAACATGCAGCACGGCCTTCGTCACCCATCGATAGTCCCGTAGGATTGTGAGCCGGATCATTTAGCCAAACCATCACCTTATCCTGAACACTACAGATTTCTTCCAATTTGGTTTCAAATTCAGCCTCAGCAAAATATGGATGAATATCATGCCCATTAGGAGGTAGTAAAGGCCAGGTTACGAAATCTATTCCATTGTTCCGTAGGAATCCATTGTATGGGCCCCAATGGCGGTCGCGCAGCAATACAGATTGACCACGCTCTAGGAAATTGTTTGCTGCAAGGTAAAGTGCTCCACTTCCACCAGGAGTTGCTGTCGCTGCAAAACTAAAACCTAATTCCTCAAAACATGTTCGAGTTTCTCCAAAAGCTAATGTCTTTGAGAGATCAAGAAACGAAGGTAGACCGGCCAGTGGAGCGTATGCCGAAATTTCTACTTCAGGAGCTACTCTGATTGCTGCATCTACAACTCTGTTAATTGCAAGCGTTCCATCATCTTCTAACAATGCGCCAATTGTTCCGTTAACTGCATCGCGCCCATCGGCCTTGGCTGCTTGGTACCTTGCCCACCAACTGAAGATGGTGTCACTACCTTGCTTCGCAATGCCTGCAGCGTTCAACATGTGCTCTCCAGCCATAGATTACGCACCGTGTTGGAGGATATTGACCTGCCGACGCATTCATCAAGCGAATGTGTCTCGGCCAGTCTGCGCCAACGTAGCATAGCTGGTAGTGCTTCGGATTTGTAATCCGACGGTCGAGGGTTCGAGTCCCTCCGTTGGCTCTTGAATTGTGGCTTTCAGTACGCCATTTGCAAAACTTCGTTCGAACCTAACACTCGGTATTTAGCGCCTAAATACATGAGATAGCCAAGGTATTCAAGACCTATTTGCACCACGACACATCATGGCGGAGTTAACAAACCCGGAACGGAGAATGCTTCGCGCTCTTCAAAACCGCCATGATGGGTGGTCATTAGAAGAGATTCTTTCGGCATGTAATTGGGATGACCAAGCAATTGCTGTTTCTGCTGGCCATGGACTTTCTAACCATGGTTTTCTAACGATTGCAGAATCTAGTACGACCGAAGTTATTCTTGGAGTTGAAGGACAAAAAGCCTCTGAAGGTGGACTTCTTGAAGCACGATTATGGGATTATATTCAAGCAAACCCGTCTGCAACAATGGGTGATTTGTCTTCAACGTTTGAACGTCATGAAGCAGGACCGGGCATCGGATTGCTCAAAGGATTAGGAGTTTCAATCCAGGGTGGTTCTTTTGGTTGCGATGATTCTGATTCCGTAAGCAATGCAATTGAACAGCGCACAGCATTTATCCAATCACCAACTATTGAGCATGAATTATTCGAGCACTTCAAGGGACGAAAGAATTTGATTGAAGTTGTTGAAATGGTGAAACTCACTTGGAAAATATCCGCTAGTGGAATCAAAGTTCCAAAAGAGGAATTAGAAGAAGTAGTCCAAATCGCAGAAATTACACCTGAATTACTACAGGGTGATGACTGGAAGAATGCACAATTCCGACCTTATGATGTGTCACTAGAAGCCGCGGTGCCACGTTCGGGCCGCAGTCACCCAATGCAAGCTTTAATCGAAAGAATCCGTTCAATATTCCTCGAAATGGGGTTCTCTGAACTAGTAGATGATTATGTTCAAACTGCCGGATGGAATATGGATGCACTGTTCATACCACAAGACCATCCTGCGCGTGAGATGCAAGATACATTCTATCTGGAAAATCCAAAACAAATTCAACTAGACCCTAAACTCTTGACTAATTGGAAAGCAATTCATGAGCATGGGGGCGACACTGAATCTACCGGATGGGGCGGACAATTCAGTGAAGATATCTCGAAACGCGGACTACTACGCACCCACACCACAGTAAACACGATTCAATATCTTGCTAAAAATCCCACAAATCCTTGCCGTGTTTTCGCAATCGACAGAGTATTTCGTAAGGAAAGTATTGACCGCACACACTTGCCGGAATTCCACCAAATCGAGGGAATTATTATGGAACCTGGGGCTAATTTAGGGATGCTAGTTAGCACTTTGAAAACATTTTATGCAAAAATGGGCTATCCCGAAGTAAGAGTTAGGCCGGCATACTTCCCATACACAGAACCTTCTCTCGAAATCGAAGTCAAGTGGCGAGGAAAGTGGCTTGAATTAGGCGGAGCCGGTATATTTAGGCCAGAAGTAACAGAGCCCCTTGGGATCAAAGACCCTGTTTGTGCATGGGGAATGGGTTTGGAAAGACTTGCAATGTTAGTTCTTGGTCTAGATGATATCAGACAGTTGTATATTTCAGATTTAGAGTGGTTACGAAATCAACCAATTTTGTGAGTCTTATGGATCTTGATTCGATAAATGAACACAGCCCTTGGTGGGCACGTGGTTTCGCGATAATCCTTGGAGCAATTGTACTGCTTTCAATTGCTAATTTATTCTATTTGGAAGTATTTGGAATCAATGGAATAAACCACTATTCATTTGGAAATGAACCTGATAACCCGGGGGAATATCCAGTTAACGGAACTGATGAAGAACAGCGCCAATACAATTATTCCATTCAAGAGTGGGATGACTATCAGTCATATCTTACAATGATGAATGATTTAGAAGATTCTCATGTAACTGAAGTGACCCAAATATTTGCAGGCCTAGCCGTAATTATTGGAGTTCCAGCAATAGTTATGTTCTGGATACAACACGAAAAGATGATGCAAATTGGAATAGCATTTGGTGTAACAAAAGTCGTTGGAGATGTCTGGACATCTTACATTGCATCAGACATTGTGGCCAGTTACATGGACAGTGTGCCAGGTGGTGGGGATTATTCTTGGATTGCAAAAACTTCAGTCTTCACTTCGTCAATGTGTGGGATCTTTTTCATAGGACTAGCGGTAGTTTTAGCAAATATGTACCAATCCAAAAATCAAATCCCTGAAAGTGGATTTCACCTGAATGTTAATTTGATTCAGAACGCTGAAGATTAACTATGGAAGGGATGATGACATCAAACACCGAAACAATGGGCACCCTTGAATTCTTAGCATATGGAACCGGAATCCGGTGAAATATGGAGATTACATAGAGAGGCCTTTAGTCTTCTTTGCCCCGTAAGTGATTCATGAGAAGAACCCGTGTAGTTGCTACTGTAGGCCCAGCATCTTGGGACCCAGATAATCTAGCATCTCTATTCAATGCGGGAGCAGATGTATTTCGACTGAATTACTCACACGGCGAACCTGAAACTAAGACTGAACTTTACGAAAGGATTAGGGCTCTAGAAACTGGTGAAAAAACAACATGCATACACCTGCAATCGAGGGAAGTAAAATGAAACTTCGACTTCATCAATTTCTTTCAAAATGTGGAGCATTTTCATCTAAAGGGGATGTAAAGCAAGCCATTTGGAGTGGCGATGTTACAGTCAATGATTCGATTGTGAAACATATCGCCTATGAGTTCAATCCTGCGAAGCGTACCGTCAAGTACCGGGGCAAGGAGTTGTTTCTACCTAAAAATGATGTTTATTTTCTTCTCAACAAGCCCTCTGGGTGTATTTGTTCCCGACTTAATTCACAAGAACGCGAGCACCACAAACATTCTGTCTATGAGATTTTTCGCGATGCAGTAGAGCCTTCGATCTATGAATCGTTAGTAACCGTCGGTCGACTTGATGAAGACACAACTGGACTACTCTTGGTTACTACTGATGGCAAATTAGTCCATTCTGTAACCGACCCGAATAAGAAAATTAAGAAAACCTATCGCGTGAATACGAAAGAGGAAATTTCTGAATCTCAACTTGAATCAATTCGACAAGGTGTAGAAGTGTCCGTCACTGAATACGGTTCATTAGAAGAGTTCAAAACTCGACCTGCAACCATTGAATTGGAACATGCAACAAGTGCTATTTTGACCATTGATGAGGGCAAGAAAAGGCAAATCCGTAGAATGTTTACGACCCTGGGGAACCATGTGACTCATTTACATCGATTGTCAACCGAAGGAATGGTGCTGGATGACTATAATCTGGAACCTGGAGCATTTTGTACAGTTACGCGTGAAGATATCGATCATTTCATCTCAAATTGATATCCAGAGCAGAGGGTAGCGTTTGTACCGACCCACTGAAAGCCCTTCGTATTCTCATATGATTCGAAGGGTTTTCGGATACACCCTTTGCACTGCTATTTTCATTTAGTATACATGCATAGGAGAACTGTGCCAGTAGTGGTGGATGAGACTTATCGACGTTCGTTTGTAATTAGTTTTGTGTGCATCATACTTTCCTATCTTTCCAGTTTCTCCTCTCCATTCCATGATTTAATTACTCTATACAATCCTAATATTAATGATTCAGAATTCTGCTGCATGTTCGTGTTTGGACTAATAGGATTAATTATGGCAATTGCAGGTATTGTAAATATGCTTGAAAGCGAGAAAGTTAATCGCCGCAGAGGGAAATCAATTGTATTTGTTCCTGTCACTCAACAACCTCTTATCCCATCATACCCTCCTCCTCCTAAGCAATCTCAACCTGCAATTACTACATTAAAAAAGTGCGAAAGCTGTGGAGAAATGAATTACATTTCTGCTAAATCATGTACTATGTGTATGTATGATTTCTAATCAATTCAAAGGGCCCCCCTTCGTATCAATGGGTATGCTATGGGTAGCGTCTGACAAGACCCACTGCAAGCCCTTTGATTCCCCAATACCTGAGCAATGGGTATTCGGATGAACCCTCTGAAACTATCCGGATTCAATTTGGAAAGGGATTGGTTTATTCTTTGTGGGAAAATAGCCCACACATGCGCAAAGGAATATTATGTCCAACACTCATTTTGGTATTTATGGTTACAATTCCTGTTGTATCTGCTGATTACTCTGGAGAAGTTGAGTACTCAATTGGAGATTCAATTTTTGATATTGAGTTGACATCTGACGATTCTTGGACGAATGATGACGCCTCCGATCTTCTTTGTTGGATTGATGAGAATTATGGCAATAATGATGGAATAACATCTGAAAATGAAGAAGAAAATTATGAAGCATCTGCTCAAGAGATGATTGGAGCTGAAGTAAATCATTACTTAAACGGAGTAGCTGCAATTCTCGAAGAGTATGCTATGGACCTAAGTTTTGAACATGGAAACTGTCTTGATACTGAACTAGTGACTATTTCATACGAAGGAAAGTTCTCATTTGATACTGAGCCAAGCGACAAATATGTACTTCTCTTCAATACCACAGATGACGCAATAGTAAACAATTTACAGGTTAATTACTGCATATTCCAGGAGTTTGAGGTGCAATCCGTCAGTGGTCTAGCAGATGATTCGACTAGTGAAGAATGTGTAAAAGGATTCAGAATTGCTGGTGAAGACATGGAGATACAATTTGAAGTTACTAAGAGTAAGGATAAATTGATACCTGCAATTTCATTTATTTCTACAATATTTGTAGTTCTACTTTCCTTAGGAATATTTGCTCAAAGGACCGACTAAACTCATTGATTTTCAAAGTATGAGCAGTGGGGCCCCCTCTGCTCTGATGGGTAAGCAAAGGGTAGGGATGTATAGGGCCCACTGCAAC
>Ga0233427_10000247_pt1 | contig 71851 bp, 63 predicted proteins | sample SI_118_April2016_5_FD_179885 | JGI IMG/M metagenome (GOLD analysis project Ga0233427, IMG submission 179885) | Seawater microbial communities from Saanich Inlet, British Columbia, Canada - SI_118_April2016_100_MG | ecosystem: Environmental > Aquatic > Marine > Inlet | place: Canada: British...
GATTCCCGACACATCATGCTGATGCTTGTCTTTGCCCTGCCGGCCGTCGCTATATCCCAACTATTGTGGATTTGGGCCGCCGGTGGCTTGGGCATTATGTTGGCATCGCTTCACATGAATGCTTTGCCCTTCTATGTGATGCTCATCATGGTCCTGTTTCTGGATGGCCTGTGGGGTTGGGATCAAGCCTTCGGTGCGGCCCTTGTTGGGGCCGGGGTATTGGTGGCGCAACGTCGCACCAGGCACCAGGTCCCCGAAGCTTAACCAAACGTCCGATCAATCCAGTCACGGGTACGGAAATAACGCCCGACCCAGGGCACGAACCACGGGTCACCGTGATAAAGCGGATGGGTCGGCATTGTCGGGGTGTCAAAGGCGCATTGATAGTTGGCAACGCCAGCGATCTTACGCGCGGTCTGGGTCCCCAGATACGTCATCATGGCGACCCCGGAGCCGTTACAGCCCAGGGCATAATGCATGCCTTTGTACTGACCCATATGGGGCACCTCATCAATAGAGAACGCCACATTGCCGGTCCACGAATTGGTGATCTTTGTTCCTTTTAACTGGGGGTACCGATCGAGCATGAACTTGTACAGGATGGGGGCTGATTCGGCAGGGTCCGTTTGGCCAAACCGAGCCCGGCCACCAAATAACAGACGCTTGCCATCCGGTGACATACGGTAATAACAAAGCACCCGGCGACTATCAGAAATAGCCCTGTTTTTAGGGCTTAATGATTTGGCCAAATCATCGGGCAGTTCTTCGGTCGCAATCATGTAGCTGCCCACCGGCACCACGCGACGTTTCAGGTCGGGTGTCACATTACCTGTATAGCCATTAGTGGCCACCACCACGTCACCCGCCATGGTGGCACCACGGTCGGTACCCACCTGCCACCCGGCCGGAGACTGGTTCAAATCCGTGACAGGGGCCTTGGCACAAATCGTTATGAGATCTGATGCCTGACACAGATCGAGCAATCCCTTGAAATAGAGCGCCGGGTGCAGGTGAGCTCCACGATTCACCACCATGCCACCGCGGTAGTAATCACTGCCAATTTCTTCGCGTTGTTGTTCGGGGTGAACCAGATAGGCATCGCCTTCCGTGACCGCATTGAGGTCATCCACTTTGCTCTTCATGTCGTTAAAATGACGTCGACACCAGGCACCAGAGAACGCGCCCGCCTTGTGCCAACCGCAATCAATATTGTTATCGCGAATCAAGCCTTCAATCAGATCGAAGGCATCGGCCGCATCGACACGCAAATCGGCAATATGCGCCGCTTCTGCAGGCGATGTGCTGGTGTACCGTTTGCCCACGCTTCGACCACCCGACACGACACCGCCACTTCGCGTCGATGCCCCAAAACCCGGTTGTTCGGCATCGAAAACCACCGAAGACTTGCCTTGTTTGCTAAGTTCGAGCGCCGTCGCCAGCCCTGCGTATCCGGCACCAATGATCGCCACGTCGGCGCTCTGGGGAATATCAACCAGATCAAGCACTTTTGGCTCGTAGGCGTTCCACCACCACGGTTTCAGTTCAAAGTCTTTGTGCGAAATATCTGAGAGTTTCATAAGAATCCAATCACCACGGAATTGTGGCCCCGTCGTAGTTAAGGTATGCGCCGTTTTGCTCGGACGTCAGCGCGTCGATACTTTGCTTGAGCGCCATGGCGCTTTGTTCGGGCGTCAGGTCGGCTTTCGCCCCACCCATACCGGTTTGCACCCAGCCCGGATGGAAGGCTGTAAAGATGATGCCCCGGTCTTTCAGATCATATGACAGATTAAGCGTCACCATGGTCAGGGCGGTCTTGCTGGTTCGGTAGATATAGTCACCACCACGGACATAATTGGTCACGGACCCCATGCCGCTCGAAATATTGACGATGCGAGCATCATGGCCGGATTCCACATTATCCAGCAAGGCTTCGGTGAGCCGGTATGGGCCGAAGGTGTTGGTTTCCAGTGCGCCTGCCCAAGCCGCATAATCCATATCGCCAAAGGACTGGTGCTCGCCGCCAAAGACGCCTGCATTGTTGATCAGTACATCAATGGGTTCTTTTTCCAGGGTATCTTTCAGATCGTGAATAGACTGATGATCGCTCACATCCAGTGAATGGATCAAACCGTCATAGCCTTTGAGCACGTCCCGTAAATCATGGGCATCGACCGGGTTCCGGCAACAGGCATGTATACGCCAGCCAGCCACCACATACTGTCGAACCAACTCAAGACCAACGCCCCGGTTGGCCCCCGTAATCAAGACACTGGGAGTGCGATCTACCATGGCATGGCCTCCCCATTATAGCGCCAGAAGGTGCCGGTCTTGCTCATATCCAATCCGTCGATAACGGCCCGCATACCGGTGATGCTTTCCAGCGGTGTGATCATGGCATTCGGGCCGGTCATATCTGTCTGCACATTTCCCGGCGTCATACACATGACCGTAATGCCCCGGCCTTTCAGGTCAACGGAAAGCCCCTTGGTCAGAACGTTCAATGCCGCCTTGGTGCTATCATAGGGGTAATCCCCCTGTCCCCGGTCCCAGCCGAAGCTGCCATTACCGGACGAAATATTGACGATGAGCTTTCTTTCACTGGCCGCCACATGGTCAACGAAAGCCTCGCACATGGCCAGCGTACCAAACACATGAACCTGAAACTGCTCCATCCATTGGGCATTGGTGAAGCGACCAAATTGCTCTTCTTCGCCAAACGACATGCCTGCGTTGTTGATCAACAAATCAATAGGTTGGTGTTTAAGGGCGTGAGCCGCAGCCTTGATCTGATCATGGTCCGTTACATTAAGCTCAAAAACAGCCCCACCAAGGGCGCGAAGTTCGTCGGCATTGTCAGGATCACGCGCACCACCATACACAGTCCAGCCATCAGCCGTGTATTGACGGGCAAGCTCAAACCCAATTCCCCGATTTGCACCTGTGATAAAGACACTCGGCATTCCACATCCCCACCGTGACTATATTATAAGCAAAATCATTTCTCCTGAACCGTAATCTAGATTACAGTTCCGTCAACAGCAAAGAGAGGACATGCCATGACCATGACACCAGAACAAATCGTCAATCTGGACCGCTATCCCATTAGCGATCTTGGCAGCGATGCTTGCCAGACGCTGATCAAACAGATGAACAATGATCTGGATACCAGGCAGTATTGTGTCATGCCGAACTTCTTTACCGAGGCTGCCGTCGAGATTTCCGTCCAGGAAGCATTGGCAAAAAAACCGGACGGCTTTGCAAATTCGTCTGATCGTAACTGTTACCTGCATAAACAGGGCGAGCCGGATTTACCGGATGATCATCCCCGGAACACATTTTTTCATGCCTCATACACCATGATGGGGGCGCACCTGTTCAATGACGCTTCATGCATTGTGCAGATGTATTACTGGCAGCCCATGATCGATTTCATTGCCGGCGTGGTTGGCGAGCCTGCGCTTTACCCAAACGAAGACCCGCTTCAGCCCACCAACATTCTGGCCTACAGCCATGGTGACAATTCAGCCTGGCATTTTGATTCGGAAAATTCCTTCACCATGACGCTCATGCTGCAAGCGGCGGATGAGGGCGGAAACTTTGAAATCTCCCCTAACACCCGAACCGACGACGAACAGCATTACGATAAGGTGGCAAAGATAGTTCATGGCGACCGGTCCACCGTTCAGACCGTACCGCGCGAAGCGGGGGCACTGGTCATATTCCGGGGCTGTAATTCACTGCACCGGGTAACCACGGTGGAAGGTGATAAAAACCGGCTCATGAGCGTTTTCGTTTACGAGCGGGAACCGGGCGTTACCGGTGACCCAAGGGTCAACGAAACGGTCTATGGCCGAGCGACGGTCTAAGCCTTGTAGCGGGTTTCACCACGGACAATAGTCTGTGTGACCTGAATGTCTTTCAGGCCTGTGGGATTTTCCAATGGGTTTTCCGACAGAATGGCGAAGTCCGCCCGTTTGCCGGGCTCGATAGAGCCGCGTTCCTCATCTTCAAACACTTGCCACGCCGCATCGATTGTATGGGCGCGCAGGGCCTCTGCGGGTGTAATGCGCTGTTCTTCGCCCAATGACCGTCCCGTCGTCGACACCCGACTTACAGCACACCACATTAGGTGTAGTGGTCGCGTTGGTGTCACCGTGGCATCATTGTGAATAGTGAACCGCATACCCCGGTCAGCGGCGGCGCGTAACGGACACATGCGTTTTACCCGTTCAGGCCCGAACGTGATATCGATATGCATATCACCCCAGTAATGCAGATGCGCGGGGAAGAAGCTGCACACCAAACCCAGTTCCATCATGCGGTCCAGTTGATCATCACGGTAATTCTGACAATGGATAAAAGTATGGCGATGATCATCGCGCGGACTAGCCTTCAACACGTTCTCAAAAGCGTCCAACATCACATCGGCGGCGGCGTCACCATTGGCGTGTACATGAACCTGATGCCCGGCATCGTGCAACGCACCCACGTGTTTGGTCATACCCTCCACCGTTACCGCCAGATTGCCCCGGTGCTCAGGATCACCATTAAACGGTTTGTAGTAGGGCTCTGTGATACAGGCAGTTTGAAGATTGAACGAGCCGTCTGAAAACAATTTGCGTGGGCCGAGTTTGATCCGGGTATTGCCCGGGAAGGACACATCACGTTCGCCTGCGCTCAATGCCGGTTCCATATGAGCGGCGGGCAACACAATCACATCTATCCCTATGTCGTCTCTGCTGGCTGCCACATCTGAAAAAAGTTTAAGCATGGTTTCCGGCGCCCAGGCATTCTGGGCCAAGCTCACACCGTGGCTCAGGTATTCTTCCGCCGCAACCTTACAGGCCGCGTGGAATTTGTCAGATGTAATCTGGAACTCCCCATCGCCCAGTTCACCCATAGCGGTCATGCCGTCCAATAACCCATCCAGATCGCCGTTTTCGTCACGCCCGAACCGACCGCCGCGTGGGTCTTCACTGTCACGATTAATGCCACGTGCTTGCAACCCCAATGAATTGGTGGCCCCGGCGTGACCGGTAAAGTGCCCCACCCAGATGGGATGATCCGTGGACACACCGTCCAGTTCCGCACACGTGGGAAACCGCTGTTCAGCAACCGCAATTTGATCAAACATGCCGCCCAGTATCCATTCACCCTTGGGTGTTTCGGCGGCTCTGGCGGACAGGCGTTTTAGCAACTCGGCAATGGTGTTGCATGAGCCGAGCGGTGTACCAGACAGATCCACCCGGCACAGCGCCAGAATACCTGAATCGGGGTAATGGCCATGAGGGTCGATAAACGCCGGGATCATGGTTTGGCCTCGCAGGTCACGAATCTCGTCTGCCTGCGCCTCCAACTCACCCTTATCACCAACAGCGACGATGGTGCCGTCTTCAGTTAGCACCGCGCCGGCCACGAAATCCTCGGAATCAACCGTCAGGATTATACCATTGTGATAGAGCGTTTTCTTAGCCATGGCTTACCTCATATCTACATTACCGGAACCGGTTTTCGGCGCACGCCACTCAGCGCATTACCGACAAGCGCTAGGAGCAGAATACCACCGCCCAGCAAAGTATAAACGCCGACGGTCTCGCCCAGTAGCGCCCATACCCATATGGGGCCGAGAACCACTTCCAACAGGGCAAGCAGCGCAAGTTCCGCCGCTGGCACATGTTTGGACCCGATCGTGTAAACCGTTAACCCCGCGCCTACCTGAAAGATACCCATGGCGATAGCGATCAAAATATCGTGGTTTGGAATCGCAAAGGTATAACCATAGATCAGGCATATAACACCGGCGGTGATGGTGGCAAATATACCAGCCAGGAAAACAGCGGGTAGCATGTCTTCCAGTTTTTGCCAACGGATAGCGATGGTAAATGTGGCAAACCCGACAGCAGACAACAGGGCCGCAATATTGCCTGCCATATGCCCGGCAGAGAAGCCTTGATAGACCATGATAACAATACCGCTCATGGCAACAGCCATAGATACCCATGTGGCGGTTCGCACAAACTCACCCAGAATCAAACGCCCAAGCAAGGCGGTGATAAACGGGGCCGACGCAAACAGAAACATGGCATTGGCCACCGTGGTGGTCTGGATCGCATAGATACCGCCCGCGAAGGCAAACACCAACCCGACCCCGCCCACGGCCCCGGCGATCCCAACCTTCCTGATGACTGGAAACGGCTTGCCGCCTGAACGAATGGAAATAATGATAAAAAGGAACACGGCCAGCGCCATCGAGCGGTAGAATAAAATCTGCCACACGTTCGCCACTTCCATCAGGCGCACGCCAAGGCCGATCGTTGACCACAGCACACCAGCCATGATCACCAGAATAACGCCGCGCCGGTAACCGGCAGCCCCGGCAGCCACTGATACATTAACGTCCGTCATGCGAAATAGCCCACTTGAAAAATCTCTACTCTACAGACATTCGCAGTCAATCGATCTCGCGCCAAGTGAAAAAAGTTGGATCGATAACCATGGCGAATTTCTTAGTGATCTAGAACGCTACAGGTGAACCTGTTATGGGATCATCCGGTTGCCACTGCGGGTATTTATCCATAACCGCGTTAAACGATTCTGAGTCCAAAAATGCTGACAACCAACCATGCAGGGGAACATATGGCGTTTGATCAAACCAATCCCTGTCCGTGTTGGCGAATTGCCGGATAAAGGGCGCGATGGCCATATCGGCCAGACAAGGGCGCTGACCAAACAAATAAGGCGTGTTCTGCAACATGGTGTTCAGTTCCACGAGGAAGCCCTCACCCGCCGTCCGGCAGGCGGCGGCATCGACACCCTCATAACGGTTGGAATATTTATAGCGATCCAGATTGTCTTTGAAGTCACCGTCCGCTTTGGCGATCAGCGCCATCATGGTACCGGGATCATTATTTTCAGGCACTAACCACTGGTCGGGGTCGTGCTGATCAAGCGCCCACAGCATCACGTCCAGGCTCTCATCGATAATTTGGTCGGGTGTGACCTGTAAAACCGGCACCGTTGCCTTGGGTGATATTTCCAGCATATGTGTCGGTTTATCCCGCAGCACCACCTCACGCAATTCACAACGTACGCCGCTGGTGTACAGGGCCATACGGGCGCGCATGGCATAGGGGCAGCGACGGAAACTATAGAGGATCGGTTGCGAGCCTTCGTTCATACAGGCACCTGTTACTTAGGTGGAGGGGCAGCCTGGCTACCCAGATGGGGCGCATTTCGCCGTTTCGCCAAATCCATCTGTTTCTGGCGGTCGGCATAACGTTTTTTCTGTTTTGCTGAATGGGCATCGTGACACTTGGGGCAACTGACACCGGGGACGTAGTGCGGTGATTGTTTGTCTTCGTCACTGATGGCGTGGCGGCAGGCGTGGCACATGTCATATGAGCCTTCGACCAGTGCATGGCCCACGGACACGCGCTGATCGAAAACAAAACATTCACCATCCCACAGGCTTTCCTGTTCAGGCACGGTTTCCAGATACTTCAAGATACCGCCATGCAGGTGGAAGACCTCTTCCACGCCTTGGGCGCGTAGGTAGGCGGTAGATTTTTCACAGCGGATGCCACCTGTGCAGAACATGGCTACCCGCTTGTTTGTTTTCAGGATGTCGCTGTCCTGCACCCACTGGGGGAATTCGCGGAATGATGTGGTGTTTGGATTGATGGCGCCCTTGAAGGTGCCAATCTCTACCTCATAGTCGTTGCGGGTATCCACAACAACCACATCAGGATCAGAAATCAGATCGTTCCAGTCCTCAGGCGCAACGTAGGTGCCCACCGCATTGACGGGATCAATATCCGGCTCGCCCATGGTCACGATCTCTTGTTTCAGACGTACCTTCATGCGCAGGAACGGTGCCTCACTGGCCCAAGATTCCTTGTGCTCCAGTGCAGACAATCTTGGCTCTGCCCGAAGATAGGCCAGCACTGCACGGATACCCTTTTCCGGCCCGGCGATGGTACCGTTGATGCCTTCACGGGCCAGCAACAACGTGCCCATAACGTCCTCGTCCTTGCATTTTTGCAGCAAGGGCTGTTGCAGGGCCTCGAAATCATCAAGGCGAACAAACTTGTACAGAGCGGCAACAAGGTAATCAGTCATGGAACAATCTGCCAATGTGGTGCTTAGAACGTGGTTTTAGGCCATGGGAGGCTGCAATAACAATACCTCATACGTGACCATCTGCCGAATGATCGCGCACATTGCCCAATTCCGCCCAGTGCATAATCGCCATGGCCAGTAATCCGAGCACCGTAAACCCGCCCACCAAGGGCAGGACAGTACCATCAAATGCCTGGCCAATAAGCCCGCCCAGCATGACCGATAGCAACGTGGATAAGGAGCCAACCACGGCGGCACCCACACCCGCGATATGACCCAGCGGCTCCATCGCAATGGCACTGACGTTACCAAACAGAATACCAGTACACAGGAAGGCGGCGACAAAATAGGCCATGTTCAGTTCGAGAGCAGGTGTCATATCCACAAAGAATGCATAGGCAAAATAAGCCACAGACATGGCAGTCAGGCATCGCAACGCATGGGATGACAATAGCCGCATGCCAAACCGCATGACCAAACGTGCATTGATGAAAGATGATGTCCCGATAGACAGAGCCAACACGGCAAAATACAGGGGAAACATTTCAGTAATACCGTATATGACGTCAAACATCTGCTGGGCCGAGGACAGGTAGCCTACAAAAGCGCCAAAAATCGTACCTGCAACCATGGTGTAGCCGAACGAAACTCGGTTACCACAGGTCTCTTTGACCCCGGACCAGATAATGCTCAATGTGAACGGGACACGTTTTTCAGGGAGCAGAGTTTCCGGCTGACGCACCGCAAACCAAATCCATGCCGTAATGGACAGAACCAAAAACAACACAAAAATAGCCCGCCAGTGTGACAGCATAATGATGCCCTGCCCCACCACCGGCGCCAGGGCAGGTACCAGAATAAACACGCCCATGACAAACGACATGATGCGCGCCATTTCACGGCCTTCATACTGGTCACGAACCAATGCAATACAGATAATGCGTGGGCCCGCAGCCCCCACACCCTGTAATACCCGGCCAGTCAACATCATCTCAAAGCTGGTCGACCATATGGACAAGGCACACCCGATCACAAAAATCACATAACCGCTGTAAATAGCCCGCTTGCGCCCGATGGTATCGGATAGCGGCCCATAAACCATCTGCGCCAGACCCATCCCCAGCAACAACGATGTAACAATCAATTGCTGATCATTGACCGTACCAGCACCCAAGTCGCTACCAATATTGGGAAGGGCCGGCAACATGGCATCGATCGACAGCGCAATCAGCGATATCATTAATGCCATTAACGGTACGAATTCGGTCATGGACAGGACGGGTTTTATTTGTGTGTTCAAAATACCCGGCCCCTTGCGTCACGTTTTTCTGTGCTAATAGAGCCTGTCATGTTAGAAGAATTCCAATATTAAGTTCACTGACCATGATGGAATCACACTATGCTTGCTGTTGTCTCACCTGCCAAGAAAATGAATTTCGATCATCTGGATCGCCGCTTACCTTCGTCTGAGCCAGAATTCCTCTCGGATACCAAGAAATTGGTCACAGCGGCGCGAAAACTCAGCCGGTCAGATTTGCAGAATTTGATGAAGTTGAGCGACAGTTTGGCCGAAGTGAATTTCCAGCGGTTCAAGAATTTCAAATCCACACCTGGTACTGATGATGCCAAACCAGCGGCTTTCGCTTTTGCGGGCGACACTTACGTTGGCCTGGAATCGGCAACGTTGGATGATAAGGATCTGGATTATGCACAAGATCACCTGCGTATCCTGTCGGGCCTCTATGGCCTGCTTCGACCGCTGGATCAAATTCAACCCTACCGACTGGAAATGGGTCGCCGTCTCGACACACCGAATAGCGCGGATTTATATGATTTCTGGGGGCCGAAGCTGGGCAACTGTCTCGATGATGTGGTCGCAGATCATAAAAGCTCGACCATCATCAATCTGGCATCTATTGAATACTTCAAAGCCACGCAGGCCAAGAGCATGAAATCGCGGGTTATTACCCCGACCTTCAAAGAAATCAAAGATGGTGAAGCGAAGGTTATCGGCTTCTTTGCCAAGAAAGCCCGCGGCTCTATGGCGCGTTATCTGATCCAAAACCGGATCGAAGAGCCCGAAGGCCTGAAGTCATTTGATACAGATGGTTACGTATATCGCGATGACCTGAGCGAAGGCGATGCCTGGACATTCACCCGCGGCGCCTAAATCAGGCCATTGCCAGTTCTATTGAGAAATCGAACTTGGCGGCAAACCCGCCGTCAAAGATTCGAACAATCCGGGCCGGGAACTTCACTTTTCCATCCAAATCCAACAGCATTTCCTGACCCACTTCTAGTGAATTTCCCTTCAGATCATTCTTGTCCGGATATGTGATGGCTGCGCCGCCATAAGAAAAATTGAGAAGCTTGCCACCAAGGTAGGCGTTCCCGTTGTTTACTTCCACATCCGTTCTAACGACCGAACGCTGATACAAACGCATGTTTTTGTTTTTCGTGGCTAAAATTGTTGGCATATCCATTTTCCTACTCCCAAGTAGTTTTATTGACGATTTGAATATGCCTCTTTATTGTTTGGATATAATGTGTGTATTGTTAGGATAACGTTAGGGTGTAAAAATAGGAATCACATATGAAGCATCATATTCTGGTCGTTGACGATGATGAAATGATCCAAGCTATGGTGTCATTTTTGGCCAAGGAGAACCCCAATGTGAGAACTACACAGGTCGGATCGGGCATGGAGATGCATGCCGTTCTTAAAAGCGACTCGGTTGATTTGCTGGTACTGGATTTAGGGTTGCCGGATGAAGATGGTTTGGCACTTGCTCGTCAGGTGCGTGCCAGAAGCAACATCCCCATCATTGTGCTAACGGGTGATCATACAAAGGAAAGCCTGATTGCGGCATTGGAAATTGGCGTTAATGATTTCGTGCGAAAACCGTTCGACCCCTACGAACTGCAACTTCGAATTAAAAACCAGCTTCGCCATTTCAAGCCCGACGCCCGGAAACAGGTGCAAAAAAGCCTCCAGTTTGGTCCTTACACAATCGATACGGCTGCCCGTACGTTGAGATCAGAACCCGGAACCGACATCCATCTTACACCCACAGAATTCAGTATTCTGTCCGCCCTCGCACAGCGACCCGACATCGCCTTTTCGCGCAACCAGATGCTCGACATTATTTCGCGAGGTGACGAAGCCCCGTCCGACAGGGCGGTAGACGTGTATATTGCACAATTGCGCCAGAAGATTGAGGACAATCCCAGACGGCCCCAGTTTATCAAGGCCGTTCGTGGGTTCGGCTATAAGCTAGTCAAATGAGATACCTGCCTCTTTCAGTAAGTCGCGGAGCCGTGCTGCGGGAATGCCTAAGTTCGAGCCGCCGTATTCCGGAATAATGGCGGCATTCACCGCAACCACGTCACCATTCACGTCCAGCACCGGCCCACCGCTTCCACCGTGGGTGGTCTCAGCGTCGTATACGACCATGGCAGAGCTCAATTGACTGACGATCCCTCGGCTGGACAGAGGCGCAATATAGCCATTCGTTGCAAGGCGGGCAGCAACGCTCCAGAAATCCGTGTCATCGGCTTCACGTAGTTCCCCGATAAATTCCTCACCCGATTGTGCCAGCATGGATCGCAAGCCGGTCGGATAGCCCATGACGATAACCTCGTGTCCCGGCGCGGGTATGGCGTCGGCCAATTTCAGACCGGGCCTGGTCGACGTGGCATCGACCAGGCGCAGAATAGCCAAGTCCACATCTTCACTGACGAGGATCAACTCAACCGTTTCGGCTTCAGCCACGCCCGGTGCATAGACTATGCTTTTGATCATAACCGGCTCAAAGCCACGCGCTGCCATGACCTCAACACTGGCGTCATCCTCCCACGGGAGTGCCACATGACGATTGGTCACCAGCGTATTGCCGTCACCAATTGCAAATGCCGTACCGGTAAACTGACGCTCGGCAACAGGGCCTTCGCCTTCCAGCGTCAACAGGGGTCTTCCAAGGGGAGACACGATCGGGCGGTTGTTATCATCCACCGCGTATCGCATCATACGACTGCTCGCCACGTCACGAAAACCATAGGCGGCCTGAAAGAACACAACGGATGGCATGGATTGCGCAATCACGCGGGCATTAGCATCCGTGCGCCGCTCTAAAGCCGTCAGCCGGTGGCTGAGCTCAGTTTGCAGGGCCTCCAAGTCACTTGGCACCAGCGCCTCATCCCGCGCACGCGACAAGGCGATGGCGAAGCTCTCCAGCTTTGATACGCCACTGTCGATCCGTGATTGCAGCATGTCGTTCAAGCGATATTGTTGATAGGCCAGCGTGGCAAAAATGATGATTGATAAAACCACACCAAACCGGAACAACAGTGTGGTTTCCTGTGCCAATCGCTGGAACAGGCTATAAACCGCCTTGATCACACGAATGGCTATTGGTTTGCGACTGACGCGAAGATAGACCAAGCCGTCGTTCAGAATATCCGAAACCATTTTCCGAACAGGCCAGTCTTCGCGGTACAGACAGAACCGGGAAAGCGGCCCACTGTCACCGAATTCAATCATGTCACAATGCTGAAGTTCATGGCTGTCCACACGGGTGCCATTGACCCAAACGGTGGCCCCATTCGCCGCCACAATTTCATAGCTGCCATTGTCGCGTCGAAGATAGGCCACAGGGTTTTCTGCGGGTTCATCAGAATCCGGATCCGTGATGTGCAGCAACCGGTTTGCGCTCAGAGATACCTCCAGCGCCTGACCATTGAGCCATGTAACCGATCCACGCGAAGGGCCGGTAAGGTGCTCAAGCGCAATCGTGCCCGTCAATAAAAAATCGTGGTGCTCATCCACTATCTGTCAGGCCTCCTTCTACCTCTAAAACACCGGGCCAAGTGCGCCCAGCCTGACACCACTTCGTAAATTTTTATAGTCCACATTGTCCAACCGGCACGGGTGCGCACCGGGGGCTTCGGCAACCAGAACCTCTTTGGCGATGGGTTCGAAATCTGCCCTGAAGTGAACGGAGCTTTTGACCACAACGATATGTTGTTCGCCGGGCTCAATCCCCACATGACGAAGGATATCCTGATCCAGGCACTGGCACCGTTCGCTACCGACGATCACACGCACGTCACAGTCCTTGTCCATAACCCGTAAAACGGCCATCGGCCCCAGATCGCCTTCAAAGCCACCATACATGGCACCGGTAAACAGGATTTGACCATCGCCCAGTGCTTCAACCCGAAACGTACCATCATAGGGATGCTGTCCGGGTTGCCCCGACTTGCCACCCAGCGCCAGTGAAAGCTCTGCACCGATGCCTGCCGAATGCGCGGCACTGGCAGCTTCCGCATCATCTAATAAGGCCAGCACGGCACCTTGTGCTCCGCCTTCTACCAACGCGTCAAGCATGCCAACCGTATCGGAACTGGCACCGGCGCCGGCGTTATCCTGTGCATCGGCAATAACCGTTGGGCCTTGCGTGCGAGCCATGGCACGGGAAACGGCCTCTTGAGGCGAGATCAGTTGATCATCAAAGGTGGGTTCTGCATCCAGCAAGGCCTGAAACAAGCTGTCCGCTGCCCTATCAGCAGAACCTTGCGTTTCCCCATAGGCCACCACCACAGGCCCCGCTTCATGGATATCAGCGGGCGGGAAGCCCATGGATAACTCGGCTGATAAAATACCGTCGCCGCCCAAGCCAGCCGCCATCGCATATAACGCCTCACAGGGCGTACTGCCCGTATGTTGCGCCGTCAAAGGTACCAAAAACGGTGATGCCCGACGTGCCTTGTGAATGGCCCCTCCATCCAGCGCGCGCTTCAAATGCGATACCGCCCGTGCGCCTGCATCAGCCATATCAATATGCGGGTAGGTTCTGAACATGGTGATCGCGGTGGCGTGCTCAAACATAGCCGCCGTGGTATTGGAATGTAAGTCCAGGCTAATCACCACAGGAAGATCATCACCAACGACGTCGCGTACCCGCCGCAGCAGTTCCCCTTCGCCATCTTCAAAAGACTGAACAACCATGGCCCCGTGCAAATCCATGTAGATACCATCAATAGGACCGGCACCCCGGATACCATCCAGCAGCATCGCCACAATCCGCTCATACGCGTCGTCTGTAACGTACGATGACGGTTCCGCCGAACACCACAGGATCGGCACCATTTCCCAATCCGTCACACGATCCGCCTCATCCGCAAAACCAGCCAGCGGAATATTAACGCCTGTCATGCGGCTCAGGACCTCGCCGCCGTGCAGCATCTCCGGCCAGGCATCACGCTTGGCGAACTCCTCATAAGTGGCGAGGCTCGGTGCAAAAGTATTGGTTTCGTGCTGGACCCCAGCAATGGCAATTCTCACAAATTTGTTCCTTCGCGTTGTCGGTGTCGCTAGCCTATCTGCCCCCGCGCCTCATGGGGAGCAAAATTTGATCGCTGAGGTTTGTCCTGATAAGGTTTCGCCGAAACGGAGAAACATATGCCAACACAGATCGGTGACAAGTGGTTCGAACATAAACGAATTGACGATGACATTACGCTCATATGGGAGCCCTACGTGGACCCGTTGCTGCGGTGTAATATATGGCTGGTACGCGGATCAGACCGGGACGCGCTGATCGATAGCGGGCTTGGCGTGATCAGCCTGAAGAAGGCCGTTGATGAACTGTTTGAGAAAGATGTGACAGCGGTTGCCACCCACTACCACCTTGATCATGTGGGGTCGCTGTGCGATTTCGATGATCGGGTTATTCATTCACTGGAAGCTGATCTCCTGAGCAAAAACGGTATGGGGGGCGGGCTTCTCATGTCTGACTATTCGGACGCCATGATCGAGTCCCTTAAAGCCTCGGGCTATCCACTTCCCGATGAATTGATTACCGCCCTGCCCTATAAGGGATATGATCCGGCCACCTACACCACGCCCACAACCACCGCCACACGTACCGTGGATGAAGGCGACATGGTTGATATCGGGAACCGGCGGTTTGAAGTCCTTCATTTACCCGGTCATTCACCCGGCAGTATCGGCCTATGGGAGAAGGATTCAGGCATCTTTTTCTCAGGCGACGCCATTTATGACGGGCCGTTGCTGGATGGTCTTGAAGATTCTTCCATACCTGACTATGTCCGCACCATGAAAAGATTGCGCGAATTGCCCGTGCGGGTCGTGCATGCTGGTCATGACCAAAGCTTCGGTCGTGAGCGGCTCATTGAATTGGTCGACACCTATCTTAAGCTCCGTGCCTGAAATAGAGGGCCTAAAACAGAAAATCTGACAAACCGGGTCAAGAATGGTATGCTTAGGGTAATCACATAGGAGAGTTGGTTATGATTAGAGCCATCTTTATTTCAGGCTTTTCGGTGATTGCTGCATCCTTGATGGGCATGAGCACCGCCGCCGCCACGCCGCAGATGCTGGCCGTTGCCGCGCTGGAAAATCCGCAAAACCTGGTCTGCGAAAACGGCGTGTGTTCTGTGGAACTCAGTGCCATTTGTTTACAAAAAAATCGCCGCTTCCCCGGATCACAAAGCGTGTACCATCCCCATAACCCTGACTCTATCCAACTGGTTATCCATGACTTGGGTGGTAACGAGTTACGGCTGATTGCCGATGATTATGTGGCCATCCGGTCTAAACGATCGTTCACCGCGGTGACCGTCCGGATTGATGAGAGCACCTTGAAAAGCCTGGGCGCGAAAGATGCCGCCATTGTTGTGGCCGAAGATACGACCCTGGTACCTGATCCCATCCCGTTTGATAACTATCCCCATACGGCAGACGAGATCGCCTATACCGCTGGCCCGCTTCGTATTCTGGCATCCGGCTGGTTGGCCGGGACCGGCGAGCAGACTGTGGCGGCCAAGCTTATGAACCAAATGCTGAACGGTTTATCGGGTAATGCAACAGGTGAAAATCTGTGGCAGACATCTACCGGCCTTGGAAAAACACCTGTTGATCCGGGTGCCATACAGGCCAAGAATATTCTGGACACCTGCATCGCCAAGAACACCAGTGACGACAACGCTAACTTGCGCCGGTGTCTGGAACTCAAGCACGATTCCACTATGTACCGGATGAACCTGGAATTCTGGGACGCCTCAAAAACCGGCAGCTAATCTGATCTTCTTGCAAGTGGCTTTCGTTCGCGCAAACATAACGCATGTTTGAACTGGACCCCCGACTTGAAAACGACACAACGGCGGTAACGGACCTTCCATTATCGCGCGCCGTGCTGATGGATGATGCCCGGTACCCGTGGCTCATTCTGATCCCCCGTATTGTGGGGTTAACCGAAATCCATGACATGTCACCGGCTGAAATCATGCAGTTGACCAAAGAAGCCACCACGGCGTCCCGCACGCTGCAATCGCTGACCGGCGCCCATAAAATGAATGTGGCTACCCTTGGTAACGTTGTTTCTCAACTTCACGTACATGTTGTGGCCCGGTTTGAGGGTGATGCTGCCTGGCCTGCCCCTGTGTGGGGCGTAGGCGAGGCTGAACCCTATGAGGGTACTGTGCGTGCCGAGATGATGGAGCGCGTAAAAACAGAACTGGATCTGGCCTTCATATGATTACGAACACCCTGGAAATAGACGGCGAACGGTTATGGCAGACCCTTGAGGTCTCCGGCGAGATAGGAAAATTTCGCGAAACCGGTTTACGTCGATTGGCGTTGAGCGAAGAAGACAAGCAGATGCGCGACGTCTTTGTGGGCTGGTGCAGGGATGCCGGTTGCAGTGTGGAGGTGGACCATCTGGGTAACATCTTCGCCACCCGGCCCGGTACCGACAGCGCCCTGTCCGCCGTATCATGCGGCAGCCATCTGGATACCCAAGCCAACGGCGGCAAATACGACGGCATCCTTGGTGTGCTTAGTGGGCTGGAGATCATTCGCACCCTGAATGATCGCGGCATTGAAACCAAAAGGCCCATCGAAGTTATCGTCTGGACTAACGAAGAAGGTGCACGCTTTACACCACCCATGGGGGCCGCCATGGCATTTGTTGGTCATATTCCGGCTGACGGCGTTTTGGGTGCGAAAGATTCCGACGGCATAACCTTTGGTGAAGCCCTGAAGAGTATCGGCTATGCCGGTGACGAGAACGCCGCCAACCGCGATTACGATTCCTATTTCGAGCTCCATATCGAACAAGGCCCGATCCTGGACGAAACCAATGAAGACGTGGGTATTGTGACGGGCGGTTACCATTCCCGTGGCATGAAGTTGGATATCCGAGGCGAGACAGCACACGCTGGACCCACCGCTATGGACCAACGCCAAAACGCCTTGGTGGGTGCCGGTCTGGTGATTGCAGCAGTGAATGATATCGGCTGGAAGTATCATCCGGAAAACGGCAAATCTACCGCCACCCAGATATTCTGCGAACCCAATCTGGCCGGTATTGTGCCTGAATATTGCCGCCTGTCCGTTGATTTCCGCCACCCCGACGAAAGCGGTGCCGAGATCATGTACGTGGAAGTTCAGCAAGCGATTGCCGCAGCCGCTAAACGCGCCCAGGTGACAATCGAGGTCGCCGAAACATGGACCTTTGGCGACAGCATGTTTGATGACGACTGTATCAAGCTACTGAAAGACACCGCCGACCAAATGGGGCAAAGCCACGTGGATATTATGAGTCAGGCCGGTCACGATGCCTATGCCATGGCCCATAGCACACCCGTGGCCATGATATTTACGCCCTGTACCGGTGGAGTGAGCCACAATACAGGTGAAAAAATAGAATTAGCCCGAACCCTGCCCGGCGTGAATGTATTTTTGAATGCGATTGTAGCCAGAGCGAATCAATAAAGTGGGCCGATAGGCTTAACCTTCAATTTCCTCACGCTTCATTTCCAACTCCAGCCACTGGTCTTCCAGTTGCGCCAGCATTGTCTGTGCCGCACCCAATGCGTCCACAGCCTGCTGAAAAGCATCGGGGTTCTTGGTGAACAGGTTGGCGTCTTCCAGTGTTTTCTCATGGGTGCCCACCTCAATCAACAAAGCTTCTACCTGTGCCGGTATGGCCTCAAGCGCATGCTTGTCCTTGAATGTCAGCTTACCACGCGACGGTTGGCTGGATGATCCAGACGGTTTTTCTTTTTTCGACTTTCCGGATTTAGCTGCTTCCTTCGCCACCACGCCTTTGCCGCGCTGGTTGACCATATCGGAATAGCCACCCACATATTCACTCCACTGTCCGGGACCTTCCCAGACGATGATGGATGTTGCCACCCGGTCCAGAAACCCACGATCATGACTGACCAGAAAGACCGTGCCGCTGTAATCGGCCAGCATTTCCTGTAACAAATCCAGTGTTTCCAAATCCAGATCGTTGGTGGGCTCATCCAGTACCAATAAATTGGAGGGTAACGCCATGGCCCGCGCAAGCAACAACCGCCCGCGTTCGCCACCGCTTAAGGCGCTGACCGGTGTGCGTGCCTGTTCAGGCAGGAACAGAAAGTCCTTCATATAGCCCATCACGTGGCGGGTTTGATCACCCACAGAAACCGTATCGCCATGGCCACCCGTCAGCACGTCTTTCAGGGTGGCATTGTCGTCCAGCACATCGCGACGCTGATCCAGCGAATTGATCTGTAAATTGGTACCCAGCCGCACCGTACCTGAATCCGGTTCCAGATTATCGGTTAGCATATTCAGCAGCGTGGTCTTGCCTGCGCCGTTGGGGCCAACAATACCAACCCGGTCACCACGTAAAATTCGGGTCGAGAAATCCGACACAACAGTTGTGTCGTCCCAGGTCTTGGATATGCCCTTGGCCTCACACACTAACTTGCCCGATGCCTCACTGGATGAGGCAATCATGGTCGCCATGGTGCCCGTCTTGCGTTGTTCCTGACGTTGTTGCCGCAAGTCATACAACGCACGAAGGCGACCCTGATTTCGTTTACGCCGAGCCGTCACCCCTTTGTGCAGCCAGCTGGTTTCTTCCACAAGTTTGCGGTCCAGTTTATGGCGGTCGCGTTCCTCGATCTCCACGAACTCATCCCGCCAGGGCTCGAAATGCTCAAAACTTTTTTCCAACCGGTGTGTTTTTCCAAGATGCAGCCATACTGTGGACCGGGACAGGTTCTCCAAAAACCGGCGATCATGGCTGATCATCACCACAGCGGACCGGATTGGCCGTATTTCAGACTCCAACCATTCAATAGCCGGTAAATCCAGATGGTTGGTGGGCTCGTCCAGCAACAACACGTCCGGTTCCGGGGCCATGGCACGGGCCAGCGCACAGCGGCGAGCTTCGCCACCGGACAAGACCTTTGTGTCTTCATCACCCGTCAGGCCCAGTTGCTCCAGAAGGTACGTAACCCGGTGGGGATCATCACCGGGCGTTAGGCCGTCCTCAACATAGGCCCGCGTGGTGGCAAAAGCGCTCAGGTCCGGTTCTTGCGGCAGGTAGCGAACGGTGGTGCCCGGCTGTACAAACAGATCACCACTATCACGATCCACCAATCCAGCCATAATCTTCAGCAACGTTGATTTACCTGATCCGTTTCGGCCCACAAGGCACGTACGCTCGCCCTCCATAAGGGCAAAATCCACCCCGGACAACAACGGTGTGCCGCCAAAAGTGAGATGAACATCGCGCAAGGTAAGGATCGGTGGTGCCATGCCCCGCATATACAGGGCAGAGGCGGGGCAGGGCAAGTAATCCTCCGGGCTGGGCTTGGATTCAGTAACCCCAGAGGTTAAAATATGAACACATAAAGGGATGATGTAACCATATGATCAAATTGCCAGAAGAATGTACCCACGAGGATTACGCCACCTTGTTCGAGTTTTGGCGCTCGGCATGCACCAGTGATGAAGATTGTCCCAAGCTCCGCGCACTCAACCTCATGGACGTCTACCTGATCGCCCCGCGACTGGTGATAATCGATGTCGAGGGTGATGCCCCGGACCGGCGATTCCGCTGGCGATATGCAGGCACTGGTATCCGGTATCTAACAGGCGTGGAGATGACAAATCGCTACGCTGACGAGATGTTCACCAACCATGCCAGGGAGCAGTGTAACGCGGTCTATGGCGGTATCTGTGATACAGGCCAGCCGCATTTCTGGCATTATTCCGTTAGCCTTCAAGACAGCAGGCTCAGCTACCGGGAATACGGACGGCTCTTGCTGCCCGTTATGGACGATGATGGGAAAGTCAGCCACCTGATTGGTGTTTATGTGTACTCTCTGGACCTCACACGCCCTGAAACGGAAGATTCGAAAAAACCCATGATCAGTATTGAGCCCATAACATGACCAACAGCATTGCCTGACTGGAAGATCGACTTAACGGCACCGGCGCGCCCGTTGTTATTAATGGTGGTATGGGCAATAGACCATTTGACTAATTAGCCAGTGCGGGGAATGCTCAGGTTTCAGCTACTAAAAAAAGGGCCTGAACCCATGGCCAATGACATCACGAAACCACTAGGCCTCGTCGCCGCTGGCTATGCGGTGCAGCTAAAGGAACACGGAGCCACTCCCATGGGTGTTTTGTGGAGTGATAAGGAAGGTCAGGAACTGCGGTTTAGAATTCTAATGGAACTCATCGAGGCCGACATTAATAACGGGGGTCTAACCATTAATGACCTGGGTTGCGGTTACGGCGCGTTCTTCGAGTTTCTCAAAGATATGCCCCTATTGGAGGGTGGTCACTATTACGGTTTCGATATTTGTGATGATATGGTAGAGGCAGCGAAACAGCGAATAAGTGACCCTCGCGCCGTTTTCATGGAAAGTTCTTTTGCCACCCAAAAAGCTGACTACTCATTTGCATCCGGCACCTTCAATATGAAGGGTACAGAGCCGGATAAAGACTGGTCCCAATATGTTAAGGAAAGCCTGCGCCAGCTTTTTAGCCAATCAGCCAAGGGTATGGCTTTCAACATACTTGATAGCAGACAGAGTGAACGACAAGAATGGCTGTATTACGCAGACCCAGAAGAGCTTCTTGATTATTGCAGGTCCACTCTTTCGCCTAAGGTCAAATTGATTGACGGCTATCCCTTGAAGGAAGCCACCATACTGGTTGGCAAATGAACGATTGTAGCTCGCTAACGTAAATGATTGAACCGCCCTACCGGGTCGGCACAGGCTCGTCACCGGAATAATCATAAAATCCACGGCCGGATTTACGGCCCAGCCAGCCTGCTTCCACGTACTTGAGCAACAGTGGGCAGGGGCGGTACTTGGTATCAGCCAAGCCTTCGTGCAGCACTTGCATGACCGCCATTTTTTGAAGTATGCATCCAGGAGGAATTCCAAAAATCAGGAGAATCGGAACATCCGTCTTGAAATATCAAATCGCAATACACATATAGTTGTATGTCGACGTTTTATAGATGTACCCAGTGCTTGAGATACATCATTCAACTATGGAGCATGGAGTGACTGAGGCCACGATCAAATTGGGGTTAATGCCGCCTCTCACCGGATTGGTTGGAATTTACGGCACGGAAATCGCGCGTGCTGGCTTGATTGCGTGTCAGGAAGTGAACCAAGATGGTGGTGTTTTAGGGCGGCCGCTGGAGTTGATGATTGAAGACGATGGGAGCCTTCCGGAAAGCGCCGTTACCGCCGCCGAGAATTTAGTTATTCGAGATCAATGCTCTGCCATTATTGGAAATCTTCTTTCCAATTCACGCATCGCCGTTGCCTATCGCGTCGCCGAGCCCCGCAAAGTCCCTTATTTGAACTTTTCGTTTTATGAAGGCAGTATCGTCAGCCGTTACTTCTTCCATTTTGCCGCACTGCCCAATCAACAAATTGACCGCATGATTCCTTACATGCGTGAAAGGTTTGGGCCACGGATGTTCTTCGCAGGTAACAATTACGAGTGGTCACGTGGGTCCATCCATGCTGGCAAACTCGCACTTGAACGTGTCGGCGGAGTCGTTATTGGAGAGGAATACTGCCCCCTCGGTGTAGACGAAGCGGTGATCGAGAGCCTCCTGGATCAGGTTGAGGAGGCGTCACCCGATGTGTTTGTCCCCTATTTCGCTGGCGCGGACCAACTGACCCTTCTTACCCAGTTTACAGAGCGCGGATTAAAGAAGCATATCGCCGTCGTCATGGGACATTACGACGAGGTGATGGCAAGTAATCTGTCGGCAGAAATTCGCGAGGGTTTTTTCTCCAGTAACACCTATTTCATGACCGTGGACACCCCCAGTAATCATGATTTTCTAGCACGGCTAGCCAAATTTCCCGAGGTAACTGGTGTGTGGCCACACGGGAATGGCACGCTTACTAACTTTAGCGAAGGTGCTTATATTTGCGTCAAAGCGTTCGCCAAAGCGGCCAACCTTGCAGGTAGTGTGGAGCCCGAGGCTCTTGTCGAAGTGCTAAAAACGATTGATGTAGACGCCCCTCAAGGGACGGTGCAGATGAACCCACAACATCACCATGCGAGGGTCAATACGTACCTGTCACGTTGCGGGGCTGATGGCGTCTTTGACATTGTTGAAAGTTTTGGCACTCTCGATCCAATTTTGCCAGAACGCTACAGTCATCAAGTCATAAAACAAAGTGCCACACTCGAAGAAGATATGCGGCTTCAGGCCCGTATTCTTGAACTGATGCCCGAGGCAGTGTTTATCGTCAGCATGACAGACAAGTCTGTCGTTTATGCCAGTGGAAGTGCGGAACGCATGTTCGGGTACGGGATAGGCGAATTGCTTGGATTGCCCATAACGCAGTTGTGCGAGTCTCCTGATGTTAACACTAAATGCTTTTTCGACGATGATTACGCCGACCTCACCCGCAAAGGAGGCTGGAACGGAGAAATCCATAGAGTCGAAAAAAATGGCTCGGGAGGCATTTGCTCCCTATCAATTTCTATCTTTACCCACCCTGTTCACGACGAGGTGTGGCTGTTTGTAGCCACCGATATCACCGAAAGAAAGATAGCGGAGACGGCGCTAAAGGAAAGCGAAGAACGGTATGCATTCGCGATTTCAGGAACCAATGATGGATTATGGGACTGGAATATTGAGGCAAATTCCAATTACATGTCGCCGCGGTTCAAGGAAATTCTAGGCTATCGGGACAGCGAGCTTGAAAACAAAGTGGAAGTGTTCTTCAACGCGTTGCACCCGGATGATGCTGAGCGTGTCACAGCGGAAGTGCAGGCGCATTTTAAAGAATACGTTCCTTTTAACACAGAATATCGCCTACGGCGTAAAAAGGGCGATTACGTTTGGATACACGCCAAGGGCCAAGCGGTCCGAAGTTCAGATGGAACGGCACTTCGCATGGCAGGTTCCATCAGTGATATCAGTAAACGTAAACAGGCGGAAAGAGCCACAAAAGAATCTGAGGACAGGTTAAAAGAAATTCTGAAAATTGCACCAGAAGCGGTGATCACCATTGGCGGCAACATGAAAATACAGCTATTCAACAAGGGTGCGGAACGCATCTTTGGGTACACCGTCAATGAGGTTTTGGGACAATCAATGGATATTCTTATGCCGGAGCGACTACGCCAAGGGCACCGCAGGCATATTGATGGGTTTGAGGGGTCTTCTGATACATATCGGTTTATGGATCAGCGAGAGGAAATTATAGGGCTTCGTAAAGACGGCAGCGAGTTTCCAGCTTCTGCATCCGTATCAAAGTTAGAAATCGGAAATGATAAAATATTTACGGTTATGCTTCATGATATTACTGAACGTCGGAGAGCCGAAATTGAACGCCGTGAAGCCCTGAACGAGGCCGAGCAAGCCAATAAGGCCAAATCCGAGTTTCTGGCGTCGATGAGCCACGAATTGCGGACACCACTCAATGCCATTCTTGGATTTTCGGACATTCTGAGTCACGAGTACCTGGGCCCGATTGGATTAAAGAAATACGTTGAATACGCTAATGATATTCACGCCAGTGGCAGTCACCTGCTGTCGCTGGTCAACGATATCCTGGATATCTCATCGATCGAAGCCGGCAAGACATCCCTGAACATTAAAACCCTGAATTTCAAAGAAATAGCCAATGAAAGCATGGTGATCGTTGCCAACAGTGCGGAAACCAAGGGTATTAAGCTGATAGATGAAATACCCTACGATCTTCCACTGTTAAGCGCGGACGGTCAGGCAATAAAGCAGATACTTCTCAACCTTATGGCCAATGCCATTAAGTTCACACCGAAGGGAGGAAGTGTCACCTTATCGGCGAAAGCGTCGAAGACAACATTCGGCGTCGTGATCGAAGATACCGGGCTTGGCATTTCCAAAGAAAAATTACCGGAAATAACGAAGCCCTTCACCAGGTCGGTACGCGATCCCCATAAAACCGTTGAGGGATGGGGACTCGGATTGGCAATCACCAAATCCTTAATCGATCTCCATGAGGGAAGCCTGGATATCAGCAGCACGGTTGGCAAGGGAACGACGGTTGTTGTGACGCTACCCAATAATCAGCCGCAGTATGAATTGGCCCAAGGACAGGTCATAGATTACCGAATTGGATAATTGAGCCGCCCTATCGGGTCGGCACAGGTTCGTCACCGGAATAATCATAAAATCCACGACCGGATTTACGGCCCAGCCAGCCTGCTTCCACGTACTTGGTCAACAGTGGGCAGGGGCGGTACTTGGTATCGGCCAAGCCTTCATGCAGCACTTGCATGACCGCCAGACAGATATCCAGACCAATGAAATCAGCCAGCTCCAGCGGGCCCATGGGATGGTGGGTGCCGAGCTTCATGGCGGTGTCGATGGAATCCACGGAACCCACGCCTTCGTAGAGGGTGTAGATGGCCTCGTTGACCATAGGCAGCAGAATACGGTTCACGATAAAGGCCGGGAAATCTTCGGCACTGACCGGGGTTTTTCCCAGACGAAGGGTCAGATCCTTGAACACAGAAAACGTGTCTTCATCGGTGGCAATGCCACGGATCAGTTCCACCAATTCCATACGCGGCACCGGATTCATAAAGTGCATGCCGACAAACTTGCCCGGGCGGTCTGTGTATGATCCCAGACGCGTAATGGAGATGGATGAGGTGTTTGAGGCAACCAGCGCGTCTTCGCTCAGGTGTGGGCACAAATCTTTCAGAATTTCTTTTTTGACGGCTTCGTTCTCGGTGGCGGCTTCCACCACCATCTGGCAATCGCCAAATCCGGCATAGTCTGAACCGGTTGAGATAAGCTTTTGGGCGGCCTCGGCAGCGGCAGCGGTAATTTCTTCGCGCTCGACCTGACGGGCCATGTTCCGTTCAATTTCCGACATGGCGCGTTCGAGGTTTTCTGGCGAGATATCCACCAGATGCACATTAAAACCGGATAGGGCACAGACATGAGCGATGCCGCTGCCCATTTGGCCGGCACCGATAACGCCAATTTTTTTAATATGCTCGGACATGTGTGCTCCTAAGCGGTCTTGAGGCTGAGACAGTCAAACGGCTGCCACCAAGTTATTTCGCACCTGCACAATAAAGACGGGATTCAGGGGTGTCAACGCGCCAAAACACAGGCCTTGATACAATTCGAAGCGCTGCCCCAGACGCTGCCTCAGGCACCGCCTTGGGCGTTACCTCAGGTGTTGGCACCCGGTTGCCACAGCACATCATCCCGGCCGTCATCATTGGTGTGGCGGGCCAGCACAAACAGGTGATCAGAAAGCCTATTCATGTATTTAATGGCCGCCGGATTGACGGATTCTGTGGTGGCGAGTTCTGTCATCAAACGCTCCGCACGCCGGGCTACACAACGGGCCAGATGCAGATGAGCCGCCGCCGCTGATCCACCGGGTAAGACGAAGGATTTCAACGGTTCCAGACTGGCGTTCATGGCATCGATTTCGTTTTCCAGGCGTTCTACTTGTGCGTCTGTCGTGCGCAATGCGCCGTCACCCCCGCCCTTCTTGTCTTCGGGCCGGCACAGATCGGCGCCCAGATCGAACAAGTCATTCTGGATACGGGCCAGCATGGCGTCCACATCACCCGTCACGTGCAGCCGCACGATCCCGATCACGCTGTTGGTTTCGTCCGCTGTGCCGTATGCCGCCACACGCAGGTCGTGCTTGGGCACCCGGTCACCAGACCCCAACGATGTTTCGCCTTTGTCACCGCCGCGGGTGTAGATTTTTGTCAGTGTGACCATAGGCTTATCCGTTTACAGCCAGCCAAGTAGCCAATCCGAAGATCGCCAGTGCGATGGCCTGCATGACAACGCGGGCACGCATGAGAAGATTGGCATTCTTCACATAAAACTTGCCGCTAACCGCGAAGGACACGATGCCAATCACCAACACAATGAGTGTGGCCAGCATCGCAAGGCCCAGAGCCATGGGAAGGTATTGTTCCATAGGGATGATATAGTCCTTTGTGGGCCTGCCGTCACCCCTAATCCTAACGTCTGGCCAGCGCCATGGCGATCCCCGTGCCCATCAGCAACACGCCGGTGATGCGGTTCCGGATACGCCCTCGCTTTTCGCCCGTCAACAAGGGCCTCAAGCGTCCGGCCAGTGCCGCGTACATCAGATCAATGCCATTCACGACCAACAGGAATGTAACACTTAACACCACCAACTGACCGCCGGATGGTAAGGCGGGATCCATAAACTGAGGGAAAAAGGCGGCATAGAACACAATGGTCTTGGGATTTGTTATCGCCACCAGAAAACCCTGCCAAAACACAGCCTTTCGGGATGGTACGTGACTGAGCTGATCATCAATGCTGTCTGGTTTGGCGAACCACTGGCGAGCACCCAAATAGACCAGATAGGCCGCACCGGCCCAGCGCACCACATCAAACCAGTCCGCCAACAAGGCCAGAACCCAGGCCATGCCCAGACCACCAATGGCAAACAGGATCGTATTGCCACACACAACGCCGACGATACCCCGAAGGCCGGTTCGAAACCCGTGAGACAATGACTGTGCAATGACCATGGACACAACAGGCCCCGGAATAAGGGCCAGCACCACGGATGCCGCTGTAAACGTCAGCCACAGATTAATGTCGACAATTTCGCTCATGCCCAATCTACCTTTCGTCCAGCGCCAGCCATAATGCCATAGCCCCGAGCACACCACCGCTGATCCGGGCCTGCCATTTCCAGAAGCTGGCATGATGTCTGAGCGCATCACCAATAGGGGCCACAAATAAAATAGCGGTGGAAAATACCGTCAATGATATCAGCGCGAATGTAACGCCGAGAGTGAAAAGCTGCAAACTCATGGTGCCATTGTCCGGGTTGGTGAACTGCGGCAGAAACGCTATGAAGAAAACCGCCAGCTTGGGGTTCAGCAGGCACAACATGAAGGCCTGCCCTACCACACGGGATTTGGACAGCACGCCACCACGTCCCGCTGATAGCTCTGTATCCGGGCTCGCCCTGAAAGCCTTCCACGCCAGCCATAGTAAATATGCGATCCCTGCCCACCTTACGGCTGCGTATAAATCAGGTGCCGACAGAAAAAGCTGCGACAGGCCAAGCGTGATAGCCGTTACGTGAACACACAACGCAATCGCGATACCACTGGCCGCCAGAAATCCGGCGGAGCGACCGTGCGACAGGGTGCGGGTGAGCACATAGATATTATCCGTGCCCGGCGTCAACGCCATGAGCACCACAACGCCAGCGTAAGCCACATACAAGGTCAGCTCTATCGGCATCCTAAAGGCTCATGCCCAGTTTACGGGCTTCGAAAAATGCCATGGAGGCCGTGCGCGCCGACACCGCATCGCCGATGGTGTGAACAACCATGTGGTCAGCCGCCAGCTCATGCGTGATTTTGTCTTCCGGGGTGTTGGTTGTGGCTAACACAAGCGTATCGAAATCACGCTTTTCCTCATCATCGGCGTAGAGATGCAGCAGGGTTGCTGTGTTGCCTTCCCATTTCATCAACGCGGTTGAGGTCAGAACCTCAACGCCGTATTTCCAGAACCGCTCACGCGTGGTGCTGGCCGTATGGCTGGCTTCCATTTGCCCGGCGGCTACGTCGGCGGCGGTAACCACGGTCACCACGTGACGCTGCAACGCCAGATGAAGCGCCGTGAGAGATGCGGGCAACCAGCCGTTGATATCATCCAGCAGCAACACATTGGTGCCCGGCGTAAACGATCCATCCAACACGTCATGCACCGTGCATACGTTGTCCTGATCCACACCGGGAAGGGTATCGCGATGTGGCATTGAACGTTGGAAGCCGGTCCGTGACGGGTTTGATCCGGTGCACAGCACAACCTCGTCAGCGCCGGAATTACGGATATCTTCGGCGCTCAGTTCCGTGCGCAGATCAATGCGCACTTGCAGTTTTTCAAGTTGGGTCTGATACCACGAAATCAACCCCCCGATCTCACCCCGTTCGGGCTGACCCGCCGCCAGTCGGAACTGGCCACCGATCTCATCCAGACGTTCCACCAGCCGTACTTTGTGACCACGCGCGGCGGCCATACGGGCCACCTCCATGCCAGCAGGGCCAGCACCAACGACCAGAATTTCCTTCGGTGCGATTGTGGGCGGCGTGGTGTCGCCATCCCATTCATGTTCCCGGCCCACGGACGGGTTCACCAGACAAGACCCCCAGTAATCGCGCAGACGGCGACCCAGGCATAGTTGGTTGCATGAAATACAGGGCCGGATGTCTTCGGCACGGCCTTCTTTGGCTTTGTTGGCGAGATGAGGATCCGCAATCTGACCACGGACGATACTGACCATATCGGCATGCCCCGCGGACAGAACTTCTTCCGCATTTTCAGGTGTCTTGACCCGAGCTTCGGCGGTGATCAGCGCGTGGGATACCGTGTTCTTGAATTGCTCGGCTTCGGTTTCTGTGAGTTTCATACCGAAATGGAAGCTGGGCACGATTTCAGCAAATCGGTTCAGGTAGCTGCCGTTGCCAATGGAATAATAATCCACCAAACCACGGGCGTCGAGCCAGGAGACGATCTCCAGCTTGTCATCCATGGAAAGCCCGCCAGGGTATGGTTCGGCCCCGGAAATGGTCATGCCAATGATAAAGTCGTCACCTGCCACCTTGCGGATGCCTTCGCAAATCTCCACCGAAAACCTGAGGCGGTTTTCCAGACTACCACCCCATTTATCATCCCGGCGGTTGGTGATGGGTGACCAGAATTGATCGATCAGGCAGTTGTAGCCTGAAAACAAATCCACGCCATCAAACCCGGACTCGTGATCCCGGCGTGCGGCCTGGATAAAGGACTCCACCAGTTCGTTAATCTCGTTTTCGGTCATGGCGTGGCTGCCCCAGGGGTCGTGCATGGATGCTGTTCCTGATGGCGACCAATAGGGTTCCCACGAATTGTCCTGATCCCCATGTGCGCCCACGTGATAGAGTTGATGCACGATGGTTGCACCTTCGTCGTGGCATTCATCCGTGATGCGGCGGAAGGCCGGAATAACACTGTCGTCTTCATGGCGGAAGTTAGCGTTTGTCAGCACGCCTGTGCGGTGAGCCGGTGATGGCTCAACCACGATCATGCCCGCACCACCACGCGCGCGCTCCCGGTAGTATCCGAAGTGCCGTTCTTTGGGCAACCCGTCCTGCCCCATGTTGATGGTATGAGCACCAAACACGATGCGGTTTCTAAGCTCTCGATGACGCAATTTGATAGGCGTAAACAAAGTTGGATATTTGTCGGACATGTGATTACCTTCAATTAACAACGGTTGAAGGAAGTGTAGGCAACGCGGCCTCCACCCGGAAGTGAATTTTTTTATTTAAGGAACAAAACCATGGCTGGATACTATATCGCAAACGTGGACGTTCATGATGCAGAACGATACGAGGAATACAAAAAACTGGCAGGAGCCGCCATCGCCGCTCATGGTGGCGAGTATGTGGTGCGCGGCGGTGAGCAAACACATCTGGAAGGCCAAGCTCCGCGCTCACGGGTGGTGGTTTTGCGATTCGAGAGCGTAGAGGCCGCCAAGACGTGGTTTCATTCAGATGACTACGCTGCCGCTCACAAAATACGCAGCGAAGTCGCCACCTCTGACTCGTTCATTATAGAAGGCAACTAGGCGCTGATTTTACGTAAAGCCACCTTCGTGTCGTTTGACCCATAACGTGAGAATCAAAAGCCTACAAGTTTGCCATATTATGCATCGCGTTGATGCATAATATGAAACAGTTGTGACTCATATACTGAGAATAACCCGCATTCTGGACTGATATAGCGAGAATCCGTTTTGTTCTGATTACGGGTGCAAAGCAGACTACATTTCAGATCACTAAAAAGGTCTGTAAATGACCCAAGTCGGAAATCTTCCTAACTCTCACGATGCAACGCTCCCAAGAATTTGTCTACAACAAGGCCATCATCAGAAAGCGGCATTTTGATAATCTGGACGCGGAGATGCTCACGTTCTTGCCAAAAAACTGGGCCACTGGCGAGTGTAATTTTCTTTTCTGTCGCTAACATCGTTAAGAGGTTTTTGTCATCTTCGTCGAACCCAAAGTCTAACTCGCTCATACGTTTCCCGGTGAGATCGACGCCGTAAAGATCAACCGACTTTCCACCCCATAATCGGTAAACAAAATCATCTGTTCGGCCAGGCATGAAATCCCCGACGCGGAGCCTTCCGTACCAACCGTCAAAATCCTCAAAAGAGAAATCTTTCCACGCCGGGAGCAATAAATCCTGAAACTTTGACTGCCATAATTCAACGAGTGGTTCAAAGACACCAAACTCTTTAACGGGCGTATCCACCTCGTAGACGTGGTAGGTCCAGCCTTGTGCTTCTTTCCAGAATGTCATTTTTATATATTTTCATCCATAAAAATGACCGTACATTTTATTTGGAAATAGCACAATGTCAGGCCCCTACTGCGAAAACGGGGATCGGTATCGTGAGGAAGACACGCGAATGCAATTTTCCGCTTCTGGTTATTCTCGGAAGTGATCAACGCCCGACAAGAATGTCCGGCCCTGGTGGGTAACCAGAAACCATCGCTAACGGAATTCTCACCTTATGGGTCCACAATTCTCACTTTATGAGTCAAATCACACTTCAAAAACCGAACAGATTGAGTCAATTTGTTCGGTTTTTGCACTAGTTCCAGCCTTCAACCCCGGTCATATCAGGCAGGTGGTGGGCGATCCCCTTGTGGCAATCGATGCAGGTTTTCTCACCCGTTCCTAACAATCGCTGGTGGCTGTTCGCCGCGCGGGCACTTTGGGCCGTGATGTCCATATATTCATAATTATGGCAGTTGCGACATTCCAGTGAATCATTGGCTTTCAAGCGCGCCCATTCGTTTTGGGCCAGCGTTAATCGCATGGCTTCAAATTTTTTGCGCGTATTGATGGTGCCAAAAACCTTGCCCCAGACTTCTTTTGAGGCCTGCATCTTGCGGGCGATCTTGTCCGTCCAATTGTGTGGCACATGGCAATCTGGACATGTGGCACGAACACCGGATCGATTTGAATAGTGCACGGTGGTCCGTAGTTCCTCAAATGCGTTGTTGCGCATCTCATGGCAACTGATACAGAAAGCTTCCGTATTCGTGGCTTCCAGCACCGTATTAAAGCCACCCCAGAAAATAATCCCGGCGACAAACCCGCCAATGGTCAGGGTCGCCAGTGAAAAGTGGCGGCTGGGACGGCCAAGGCCTTGCCAGATGTTCATCATGCGGCGAAACAGGTTCACGGCAGTCTCCTCCTACTGTTTCTGGCTACTGACCTGATGACAAATCATCAGCGTCGATAAACATGTTTTCCACGAGCGGTGAAACCGAAAGCTGCGGCACATGACACTGGTGACAGAAATAGCGTTGCGCTGTCACGTCAGACAATACTTGTCCCACACGGTTCATAAAGTGCGTCACGCTAACCATAGGGGCCTGAGACAGGCCTACGGCCTTGCGACTGTGACAACTCATACATTTGTTGCTGTTCAGATCAATGCGGTAACCACGGATCTTATGCGGGATAACCGGCGGCTGTTCCGGATAATTCCGAACCTCACGTAATTCCGTGAAGGACGGCTTTGGCATATCCGGGGGCGTCGGTTGCTGGGTCAAATCAAAGGTACGCAAGGTAGCAATATTGTCTTCAGCAAAACTGAGCGATGACGTCATCATGATGGCGAGCGCAAACAATCCAGCGGCAAGCCCGTGTGAAATCATCCTCAGGCGGGAATAATTTTGACTGCACATTTCTTGTAATCCGTCTGCTTTGAAAGGGGATCGGTGGCATCAAGTGTCACCTTGTTAATAAGTTGGCTGGCATCGAACCAGGGTACGAAGACCAGACCTTTGGGCGGGCGGTTACGACCACGCGTTTCAACCCGGCTGTTAATCTCGCCACGCCTGGATACCACCCGAACCTCGCTACCCCGGCGCAAACCGCGGGCATCGGCATCATCGGGATGCATATACACCTTGGCGTCCGGGTATGCTTTATAAAGCTCAGGCACGCGTTGGGTCATGGAGCCGGAGTGCCAGTGCTCCAGCACACGGCCGGTACACAGCCACATATCGTATTCGGCATCGGGCGATTCAGCCGGTGGCTCGTATGGCAATGCGAAAATATTCGCCCGACCATCCTTATGGCCATAGAACTGAATGCCCTTCCCGGATTCCACGTAAGGGTCCAGATCTTCACGAAACCGCCACTTGGTTTCCTTGCCGTCGACCACAGGCCAGCGCAACCCGCGCTCCTTGTGATAGGTATCGAAGTCGGCCAGGTCATGGGCGTGACCACGCCCGAACTGAGCGTATTCTTCAAACAATCCTTTTTGAATATAGAAACCAAAATCCTTGGATTCGTGGTTGTCATAGTCATGATGAGTTTCAGACAGTGGATAGCGATCCACGTTACCGTTCCGATACAGGATATCGTACAGCGTCTTGCCGCGGTGTTCCGGCATCTTGGCCAAAAGTTCTTCGGGCCAGACTTCTTCTACCTTGAAGCGTTTGGAGAACTCGACCAACTGCCACAAATCAGACTTGGACTCGCCCGGTGCCGGGACCAGTTCATGCCAGAACTGGGTACGCCGTTCAGCATTACCATAAGCGCCTTCTTTTTCCACCCACATTGCGGTAGGCAAAATCAGATCGGCGGCCTCGGCTGTGACCGTAGGATAAGCATCCGATACCACAATAAAGGCATCGGGGTTACGATATCCGGGTAACGTTTCCTCGTTGAGGTTAGCCGCGGCCTGAACGTTATTGTTCACCTGTACCCAATAAGCATTCAACTTGCCATCACGCAGCATGCGATTGTGCTGAACCGCGTGATAACCGGGTTTTTCAGGGATGGTGCCGTCGGGCAGCTTCCAGATGTCTTCGGCAATGGCGCGGTGCTTGGGGTTCTTAACCACCATATCAGCGGGTAACCGGTGCGAGAACGTACCGACCTCACGCGCCGTGCCACACGCCGAAGGCTGCCCCGTCAACGAGAACGGACTGTTGCCCGGCTCGGAAATCTTGCCGGTAAGCAGGTGAATATTGTAGAGCAGGTTATTGCACCACACCCCACGGGTATGCTGATTGACACCCATGGTCCACAAGGACATCACCCGTGTATCGGGCTTGGCATACAGCTCAGCCAAAGCGATCAGATCGTCTTTGGACACGCCGGACAATTCGGAGACTGTGTCCACGTCATAGTCGGCCACAAATGCAGCGTATTCTTCAAACGTGATTTCCGTGGAGCCGCCTGCCTTCTTGGCATTCTTGGCTTTTTTCTGGAGCGGGTGATCCGGCCGCAGGCCGTAACCGATATCCGTATTTCCACGTCTGAAATTGGTGTGGTCCTTCACAAAATCCTTGTTCACTCGGCCCGTTTCAATGATGTATTTGGCGATAAAGTTGAGGATTGCCAGGTCCGTTTGTGGTGTAAACACCATGGGTATATCGGCCAAATCGAACGAACGGTGCTTGTACGTAGACAGAACGGCCACCTTCACATGTTTGTGGCTCAACCGGCGATCCGTTAACCGGGTCCACAGGATCGGATGCATTTCCGCCATGTTGGAACCCCACAGCACGAACGCGTCAGCCGCTTCGAAATCGTCGTAACACCCCATGGGCTCATCAATACCGAACGTCCGCATAAAGCCACCGACGGCGGATGCCATACAATGCCGGGCGTTAGGATCGATATTGTTAGACCGGAAGCCAGCCTTCATCAGTTTGGATGCGGCATAGCCTTCCCACACGGTCCACTGGCCTGAGCCGAACATACCCACAGACGTGGGGCCGTTCTTCTTCAACGCGGCCTTGAACTTCTCGGCCATAACATCGAAGGCCTGATCCCACGATACAGGGGTAAATTCGCCTGTTTTGCTATAGGCGCCATCGGTCATGCGCAGCAAAGGCTGCGTCAGACGATCCTTACCGTACATAATCTTGGAAAGGAAATACCCTTTCACGCAATTCAGCCCGCGGTTGACCTCGGCCAGAATATCGCCGTGCGTTGCCACAACGCGTTCATTCTTAGTGGCCACCATGACGCTGCAACCCGTGCCGCAAAACCGGCAAGGTGCCTTTGACCATTTCATTCTCGTGTTAGTTGTACTTGTAGCCAGACTGGATGCCGCTGCCGGGGCGCTCACACCAGCCGCTGCGGCTGCCGCAACCAGAGCGTTTGCCTTCATATAGTCACGACGGCTCAAACCTTTGTTGAGGCCTTTCTTTTGGCCCAGATCCTTTTCGATGTTCTTGGTGTCACGCATCGCCATCATCCTCAATCTGGTGATAGACAAGTGAAACCGAGATAACACCGTCTGTCTTTTCTATCTTTGTGATTGTGCTCAACAACTCAGAATCGCTGTTTGCTTCTACTGTCATGATGAGCTTACCAGGCGTTTCCGTTACATGAACTTCCACACCGGGTAGCGCCGTCAGTTGCGGCACGATCGTGGGATTTTTCTCTGACCAGGCCTGTACATACAAACTGGCGATGTGTCCGGTGTCCGTATTAAACGCCCCGGTCAGTAACCCTCGCCGGGTTGTAAGGCCTGGATCGCGTGATTTTTGTATCATTTTGTCACCTTCGGTATATCGACCAGCCATGACGCACTGGAAACGACTCATACGTAATTTTATTTAAGAGATGCTGGGTGGACCGGTCAGAATTTGCGTTAGCCACACCGCAAATCCGTATCCCCCGACAATAGCCACTGCCAAAGCCGGCGCAACAATCATTGTCAGAAAAAGGAACAGCTTTAGCTCTCCACCTTTTGACACTGTAATCGGTTCGCTATTCATCCTGATTAGCCCTGTTTTCATAAATCAGACAACGTAGTGTCATGTTTAATGCTGCTGATGTAATCATGCTTTGATCTAGATCACGATAACATACAATAAAATGCAGCGTAGCAAAAATATTTTCTAGTAACCTCTACCACGACGGTCTACGCCGCTCTTCCGCCGGTTGCGGTCGCCGATGGGAATACGTTTGGCGCGACGGTCAATTGGGCTGCGCTTTATAGGAGGACTTTCGCTGCTGTCATTGTTGCTCGAAGCACTATTCATCCAGTCGGGCTTGCCTTCTTTCTTGGTGGGGTTGATTTCCACCATTCGGATTTCATTCTGCTTCTTGGGTTTGTGCTTAACTTCGACCATACGGTAGTCTGGAGTATACTCTTCCCGGTCCTTGCTGGTCACAACGACTTGATCCTGAAACACCCGCTCTTCGCTCATGGGGCCGGAAATGTCTCGGTCTTCACGGGTTTTCGTTTGTCCAAACCACCTGTTCGCCATATTTTTAGCGGCCAGTTTGGCCCATTCTGGCAAACCTTCAATTTGCTGGAATTCAATCGGTACACCACCGGCTTTCTTGACCGCTACAATTTTCTGGGCGTTCACCGTACCGTCTTCGTTGGTTATATCGTTCACATCTGCGGCCACCAGAATTTCCGGCACATCCATTTCCTGGAACCGATCGCTGAGTATGCTGGTTCCAATCTCGTTGATCAGGATCGCCGCCCGGTGATATCCCTGTTCCTTATCCACACCATCAAATCGCATGATGAAATTATCGCCCTGAACTGCCGCCGAATCTTTGGGGCTTTTACGGGATAGCTCGAATTTGCGATCACAAATTTCCAGCAAGCCATCGGCAGCCCGGCTATCGCGTCCCCCCATCATGTCAAATACGGGTGTCAGGCCAAAAATAAAGACTGTATCACCAGAACTGCCCCTACCAGCGCTGAGCACCGTGTTGCCGTCCAGCGACTCCATCTCAGCCGATAACGTTTCTATCACGGACGCCTCTACGTCCTTGTCGATGTCCTCGGAAAGGTCATCTTCTTCCTTGAACGCATCCGCCAACCGGCCAAAAAGTGACTTCTTTGCCATGCCATAAATCCATTATTATTACCTGCCCCCAAGGTTGGGTCTATTCTATGGGCATGACGACAGGAATTTCCAGCGCAATATGGCCTGCACAACAACTTGTTACATGGTATGTTGTGCATGGTGTACCACTAGAGCACGATCGTTTCGAATAGAATCACTTCGTGATACTTTTGAAGCGTGAATCGTCCTCTACTCCATATATTTAGGGGCTTATTCACGTTCTTGAATGAATCAATCAAGAACGTGAATAAGCCCCTAGGGTGCAGGAGCCAGGGATTCATCGTCTTCCGCCTCAGCGAGCAGGCGTTCTCGGTAGAATACGTACAAGCCGGATGCCACAATAATGACGATACCCACCCACGTAACCACATCCGGGAAGTCACCAAAGAACATATAGCCAAGTATCGTCGCGCTGATAATCTCCATATACTGGAACGGCGCGACCAGTCCCGCCCCCACACGCCGCACCGCCATAATGATCATTAGATGGCCAAATGTGCCAATAAATCCAAGGCCACCAAGCAAGGCCCATTCCATGGCTGTGGGCCAGACAAAACTGAGAGTATCTATACCGTTGACCTTGCCCACCAACAGGCCAGCAGACAGGGTAAGCATGCCGAAAACCCCTGTGTAGAACTGCATGGCGACGGCGCTACTGGTACCTGCCAACCAACGGGTAAGAACCATATAAAACGCGAACAGAGTCGCGGCGCCCAGAGGGTACAGGGCGCTGACACCGAATATCTCATAACTGGGTTGCACAATGATCATAGCACCACAGAACCCAACGCTGATCGCGGCCAATCGCCGCCACCCGACCCGCTCGCCTAACAACACCACCGACAACAGAGTCAGAATAAACGGCTCAACAAAAAAGATCGCAATGGCATCCGCCAACGGCAGGACTCGGAGCGATGTAAAAAACATCAGCGTCGCCCCGCCGATCAAAACCCCGCGTGCCGCGTGCCCCCATATTTTCCGCCCGACGCCAAGTCCGCCATAGTACAGAACAAACGGAATCAAAATCACGGTCTGAAAAAAGAACCTAGACCATGTCACCTGACCAGATGAGATCGTACCCGACACACCCTTGGCGATGGCGTCGATACCAGGCATGAGCAGCATGGCAATAATCATCAGCACCATGCCTTCCTGAACGCGTTTGCGTGCGGCAACAGGCTTGGGCGTGTCAGCTATATTTTCGTTACTCATTCAGATAATTCTTCCAGGGTGACGGGGGTCGCCATAATCCCCATTTCAGTGAAAGCCTGCTTGGCGGCATCGTCGGGTTGAATACGTTGGTAAAAGACTTCTAATTGATGCCCGTCGGGATCGAAAAAGTAAATGCCATAGGAAATGCCATGATCCACTACGCCGGTGATATGCACGCCGCGATCCTGCAATTTTGTATGCAAGGCTTTCAGATCATCCAGTCCGCCGTCGATCTCAAATGACACATGGTTTACATCGATACCGCCTACGGTGCGGCGGTCACCTATGCCAAACAAAGCCAGGTCGTGATCTCGCGCACCAAATGACAAAAATGCGGCGGGTATCTGATCACTGGCATTGGTAATTTCCATGCCCAGCACATCCACATACCAATCCGCTGACGCCATGGCATCGGCCACGTACAGGACAACGTGGCCCAGTTTTTTGATCTTGGTCATAAGAAGCCCCTTCTGCCTTCTTCTGTGCGCTTTAATAACGTAGAGGTCAACGGCAGAAAAATATGTGGGGTGCAAAACAAGTTTATGCCAATGTTGCTCAAGGTGGCTCACCCTCGTGGCGCATTGGCCACATGTATGAATGAGGAATCATGGAATGAATAATGAATAACGGAACTTGTCTGTGCGGTAGCGTTACATGGGAATTGGCCACCGAGCCTCATGACGCCTACAACTGCTATTGCTCTATGTGTCAAAAAATACACGGCTCAGCTTTCGGTACCTATGCATTTGTCCGGCCGGATCAGTTCAAGTGGACGAGTGGTACGGACACTATTATTCAGTACAAGTCGTCTCCGGGTCTGACCCGAAGCTCATGCCACAAATGCGGCTCGGTAGTGCCCTTTCCAAGCAAGGCCCATGATGGATGGGCCATACCCGCAGGCTGCCACGACCACGGCCGGAAACCTGATTGCAGTATATTCGCAGCGGGCTGTGCGCCTTGGTATGAGGTGACGGATAACGTGCCGCGCCATGACGCCTATCCCGGTGGTATGGACAGACCCACGGTCGACGACAAGCCGCTCGACGAGCAACCGGATGGTGTGATTCGTGGCAGTTGCCATTGTGAGGCCATAGCATTTCATGTGACCGAGCCCTTCAAAGTGGCGCACAATTGCCATTGCTCACGTTGTCGGCGGGCACGGGCAGCGGCCCATGCCAGCAACGGATTCGTGTCTATGGATGGCGTTGAGTTCCTGCGTGGCGAGGGCTATCTCAAAACCTATAAAGTACCCGACGCCAAATTCTTCACTCAGGTGTTCTGCAAGGTGTGCAGTTCAGCCATGCCACGGGTTGACCCTGAGCGTGGGATTGCGGTCATTCCATTGGGATCGCTTGATGATGATCCTGTCGTCAAACCGGTCGACCATATCTTTGTCTCGTCTAAAGCTGATTGGCATGAGATCACCGATGACCTCCCCACCTATAAGGATGGCCCTCCCCGTTAAGGAATAGGGATCGTGGTTTAGTCTCTTAGTCGCCGTTTTGTTTGCTCATAAGGTCATGGCGCTCTCGTATCTCAGGCGGCCATGTACTTTTGATGTAGGACAATACAGCAAGGATGTCCTCGTCGCTGTATTCATCGCCAAACGCAGGCATGTCCGTGGCATAGTCAGCACCGGCAAAATGCTGAACACCCAACTTGGTAATATCAAACAACTGTTGTTCCTGATGATGCCAGGTATGGCCGGCATCATCATGGGGCGGCGCCGGCAATTTGCCATCGGCTTTACGGACCTGCCAGTCGGCTTGCCCTTCCAGATCGTCCCCGTGGCATGACGCACAGGCATCTGCATAAATCACAGCACCAGAAGAAACGATTGTTGGGTTATCGGGCTCAAACCTAACGCGACCATCGCCAGTAAAAGGGATGCCGAACGCCATATAAAATGCACCCAACGCCAACGCCACAAATATGACAATCACGCCAATACGATTCTTCACTCTCTCATCCCGTCCCACCAATCCAAAACCGGAATCATCTTATAGATGTGAGTTAACTCATAAAGCAAGAAACGAGCGGTCATTGGCGCGAATATCGGAAATCAAAGAGGCCAAGTTGCGCTTGAAAAACGACCAGCAACCCAGTAATTTTCGTCATGGATCCCGTAACATTATCGAAAATTCATCAACAAATCTTGAGTGACGCGCAGAAAGATCGCGCTCGCAGTCCCGGACATGGCATTCAACAGCTCATGACAAAGCCTGTTTTTTCTGGGTTCGTCGAGGTTGGTTTTATCAATAATGTTTCCGTGTCCATGTTCCTTTGTGAAAACGACGATGGAGTTGCATTAAGGTGTCTGTGGAATGGTTCATTCGAACCGATGTCCCTGGCGCTTTGGAGCGTCCTTACCAACTACGCAGATTGCGTATTTGATGTGGGTGCACATACCGGCATTTACTCACTGGTTGCTCACGCGATCAACCCGGCGGCCGTTATTGTTTCTATTGAGCCTTTTCCTCTCAATTTTGGTCGATTGTCCATGAACTTGCGAGCGAATGGCTTTACTGCCGTTCACGCCATCAACGCGGCTGTATCAAACAGGGAAGGTGTCGTACCATTTAGCGTATCCAGCGCTCCCTGGTATCTGTCCAGTGGCGGGACGATCGGCTCTGATACCCAGGTCGATAGTATTCCAGTAAACTGCACTACTCTGGATAAAGTCATGATTGGCGGAGGTCTTAGTCCCACACTCGTCAAACTTGATGTGGAAGGACACGAGGCTCTGGCGCTCCAGGGCGGCTTGGCCTTATTGGACACCCACTCACCTGATATAATCCTTGAATGCATATTCGATCAGGATAACCAGAGCTTACAGAAATTACTAGCCAGCCGCGGGTATGATTTCTATGTAATCGACGATGACAATCTTGCACTTATGCCTGTGGATCAACTCCGTTCCACATCACCGACTGCAAAGAACAAAGGTCGCTTCAACCGGCTAGCGACGAAACGCAGCGCTCATGAAATTTTATCCTTCGAATTTGCGGCACAAACTTTACTGGCAAAAGACAATTGATTCCGTCTTTTGCAACGATCCCCTTCTTCCTGGTCGCCGATGACGAGGCTTTGAATGTATTAACACCCACTTCTTGAAATGTATAATGACCGCTCAGGGTCATGAATGGAAGTATTAGCAAGCCGCGATTCACGTCCGCTCTGCATCACAAATCGAATATTGCCTGTGGCGCCAAGCCCAGTCCGTCTCAGATCAAAACATATAACCGGGAGGTGCGGGATCAATCAGTTCCGGTTACTCAGAAGTCCGCGCGCAATAACGTGGCTTTGGATTTCCGCCGCACCTTCAAAAATATTCAGGATGCGGGCATCGCAGAGTACGCGAGAGATCGGGAATTCCAGGGCGTAACCGTTGCCGCCGTGGACCTGTAACGCGTTGTCGGCATTGGACCACGCCACGCGGGCGGCCAGAAGTTTTGCCATGCCAGCTTCAATGTCACAGCGCCGGTCTGAATCACGCTCGCGCGCGGCAAAATACGTCAACTGCCGTGCCATCATAGTCTCCACCGCCATGAAGGCGATTTTGCCACCAATGCGTGGAAAAGCGTACAGCGGTTTACCGAACTGAATGCGGTCCATGGCGTATTTGTGACCCAGTTCCATGGCGTTTTGCGCCACGCCCACGGCGCGCGCTGCCGTCTGGATGCGGGCGGATTCGAACGTGGCCATCAGCTGTTTGAAGCCCTGCCCCTCGACTTCGCCCAACAGGTTTTCAGCTGGCACCGCGAAGTCTTCGAAGCGCAGGTCGTATTCTTTCATACCGCGGTAGCCGAGCACAGGGATCTCGCCGCCGCTCATGCCGTCAGCCGGGAACGCATCGTCCTCGGTGCCGCGTGGCTTTTCAGCCAGAAACATGGAGAGCCCCTTGTAGCCAGCCTCATCCGGGTTGGTGCGGGTGAGCAACGTCATCATGTCGGACCGGCTGGCATGGGTGATCCATGTTTTGTTGCCGGTGATCTTATAGGTATCGCCACCCCGCACCGCGCGGGTGCGAAGGCTGCCCAGATCGGAGCCTGTGTTGGGCTCAGTAAACACCGCCGTGGGCAGGATTTCACCCGTAGCGAGCTTAGGCAGGTAATGTTCTTTCTGCGCCGTCGTGCCGCCCAATCTGATGAGTTCTGCGGCAATTTCCGAACGCGTCCCCAACGAGCCTACGCCGATATAGCCGCGTGACAGTTCTTCGGTCACCACACACATGGCCGTCTTGGTCATACCAAGGCCGCCCCATTCTTCAGGGATGGTCAGGCCGAACACACCGAGCTCCGCCATCTGATCGACGATCTCGATGGGGATCAGCACATCGTCCAGGTGCCACTGGTGGCAATGGGGAACGACCTGTTCTTCGGAGAAGCGGCGGAACTGATCGCGCACCATATCCAGCATTTCATCATCGAAACCCAACGCACCGTAGTTGCCGTCTTCCAGCGAGCTTTCGATCTCAGCCGCCAGCGCCATATGACAGCCCGACGTGTTGCCTTCGGTGATCAGGGTTTTCACCGCACCTTTAAAAAACGCATGGGTTTCTTTCGACGTGATACCCAGATCACGCGGCCGTACGATCTCCACTTGCGACAAGGGGATACCGCCATAAAGCTGGGCACAATATTCACCAAAGCCTATTTGCAGAATCAGCTTTTCTTTATCTCCTAAGGAGCCTTCACCGTCCAGGCGCTCGGCCCAGCCATGAAGTTGTCGCAGACCTTCCACATAGGTCGCCATCCAGGCAAAGCCATGGGCCGCAAGCTGTTCCGCTTCCAGCTTATCGCCATCAACGCGGCTATCAACGATCACACGCTCAGACACATGGGCCCGCGCGGCAACAAGCAGCGCATCAGCATTGGAAACAGCCTCACGGGTGAGGGAAAGAAGATTAAGGAGAATAAGCTGAGTCATGGCATTATACCTGTTGGATAATCAAAAAATTAAACCGGATAAAGACGGTCACGAAAAAATTGAAGGTCACGGGTTAGATACCCTTTGGCTTCATAAAATTGTTTTTGTTGTTCATCAAAAATAGGCGAATAAAGAACTTTTTCGACGCGCCAATCGGTAAGGCGGCGACCTTCTTTGGTTTGAAGGAACCTGTCTACATGCTCATCGAAAACTTGAAGGGCGGCACCATCATGGGCTGATGCTGAACGCTTGCAGGACCCAAACCGAACACAGGGCTCGTCTTCATTCAGGGCCACCAGATCAATCTCTATGTCAGAACCATCGGCCTTGTTCCAGTAACCATGGACGAAATCTGTCAGCGCGAAATCACCCACACCCTTGCGCGAAGATTCCTGTGTCAAAAGTCGGGTCATTTTTTCAAATGCAAACCCTTCGTGCGTTTTGAGAGCCTCATCTGCCCGCGCTAACGGGCGATCTATGGGTTGCACTTTTGCCATTTGTAGATTGCGTCGGATTGCTCGCATCCAGGCGGTGAGAAAATTGTCGGTAATGGCATAACGGGTTTTACGTGAACGCTCACCAGAAAATATAGGTTGTTGTTTCTCCACCATTTGATAACGGTCGGTTAGGACAGCAAGATAGGCGCTTAGTTCTCGTTCAGCGCCTGTACGTTCGTATTCGGACCTTAGCTCGCTGGATGCACTGGGACCATTATTCGCCAGTAATTTCAGCACACTGTCATAGCGCCCACGCAACTCGCGCAGGAACCAGTTTTCCGCCTCATCTTTGAGCGGACTGGAGCCCTCAAAGAACAATTTTAGCAAAGTCGTCTGCCGATAATCATCCTTCAAAGACAAAACACCCTGATCAAAACAGTCTCGGTAAAATTTGGGTACTCCCTCAAACAAAGACCACAAGAACAGCCAATGCTCCGGCTCCTCTACATTATGCTCATCGAACATCTCAAAGAGGGTAGAGAAATCCCAATGCTCCAAAGAAACCGTATCAGTAAGACGCCCGAACAATGGGGATGCCCGATCTTCCAGAACAGCTGTCATTTCTGTATGGATAGAACCAAGGACAAAAATTCCACCCATGGGTCTTTCCTCATCATCCCATTCGTACTCATTCGCCCTAAGCTCGTCGACAGCTTTTTGAAGATAAGATGTGAAAGGTGAAAGTTGTTTTCGGTGAAAATATTGAAACTCATCAATTATAACTATCCACCCGGCAATATTCATCAGCCGGGTTAAAAATACCATATCTTGAAAAGTTTTCACCAATTCAGGAATGTCAAATTTTTCTACGGCTTCTGCCCCGATACCGGAGTCAAAAGTGTCTTCCCAAGCCTCCCAGAATGCTTGAACTACACCGCGCTCATCACTGTCTGGAACCTGAAAGTAGAAAAACGGGCGATCCAGGTTTTGAAGCACCTGTTTAATCAAGGTGGTCTTACCGATACGACGACGCCCAGAGATCGAACAGAAAAACCATCTGTCCGATGATATAATCCGTTCAATATCCGCCAACTCGCTTTCGCGACCATAAAACTCCCAGTTATTTGACACACTTAACTCCAAAAAACCAATAACATAATTAAAATTATGTTATTTTTCATGAATTGTCAAATCAACTTGGAAACTACCCCTCGACACAATCCTCAATGGTACGGCGGCCAGGCTTCTTGGCCTGGACCAGCACGGCCATGTTGCCGGGCTTGTGCTCGTTTTTCATCATTTTCATGTGGGCCGCCGGGATGTCATCCCATGAGAACACTTCGGACATGGACGGATCGATGCGTCGCTCGATAACCAGCTGATTAGCCTGCGAGGACTGTTTCAGGTTGGCAAAATGGCTACCCTGAATACGTTTCTGACGCATCCACACAAAACGCGCATCCATGGTCAGGTTAAACCCGGTTGTGCCAGCACAGAACACAACCATGCCGCCACGCTTCACGATGTTACAACTGACCGGGAAGGTTGCTTCACCGGGGTGCTCGAACACAAAATCTACGTCCTTGCCCTTGCCGGTGATGTCCCAGATGGCTTTACCGAACTTGCGGGTTTCTTTCATGTAGTCGCCGAATCCTTCGCCGTTTACTTCGGGCAATTGGCCCCAGCAATTGAACTCCTTGCGGTTGATCACACCTTTGGCACCCAGTGACAAAACAAAGTCGCGTTTGGAATCGTCAGATATGACTCCGATGGCGTTAGCCCCTGCCGTGGCGCACAACTGAACAGCCATGGCCCCCAGGCCACCCGATGCACCCCATACCAATACATTATGACCGGGGCGCAGGATGTGTGGACGGTGGCCGAACAGCATGCGGTAAGCCGTCGCCAGTGTCAGTACGTAGCAGGCACTTTCTTCCCAGGTCAGATGCTTGGGACGGGGCATGCACTGCTGCGCCTGAACGCGACAGAATTGCGCAAACGAACCGTCCGGTGTCTCATAACCCCAGATGCGTTGGGAGGTAGAGAACATGGGATCGCCGCCGTTGCATTCCTCATCATCACCGTCGTCCTGGTTACAATGAACCACGACTTCATCACCCACTTTGACGCGGGTAACCCTGGAGCCCACGGCCCAGACGATGCCGGACGCGTCGGAACCCGCGATGTGGTATTCGGCCTTGTGATAATCAAACGGAGAGATTGGTGTTCCGAGAGCAGCCCATACACCGTTGTAGTTCACACCAGCCGCCATCACCATGATCAGCACATCGTGGCTGTCCAGTGCGGGCGTATCCACCACTTCCATCTGCATGGCTGTATCCGGATCGCCGTGCCGTTCTTTCCGAATGGCCCACGCGTACATGCTTTTCGGCACATGACCAAGCGGCGGAAACTCGCCCAGCTCATACAGGTCTTTCTTTTCCTGGCCAGGAAACAGATCAACGACTTCTGCGGCTTCACTCATGTTCGTCTTCCTCTAATAAAGGCTCAACAAAAATTAGGTGTAGAAACAAGTTGCCAAAGTTTTATACTCCTCTTAATTATTCCGCAATGCACAAAAAGACATATCGTTCACGTTCTATCCCGAAAGGGGTAATTTTGTTGCCTAAAATGGCTATTTTCTGTAATTAAGCATCAAAAATCCGACGCTGGAGACAAAAAAATGACCGAACCTCTCGCACCCGCAAAAGAAAATGGTGCGCCGCAACGTAATGCAGAACGAGACACAGAACGAGCCAAAGAGCGAGACAAGCCTTGGCTGTTCAGAACCTATTCGGGTCATTCATCGGCCGCTGAATCCAATGCGCTGTATCGGAACAACCTGAAAAAGGGCCAGACAGGTCTATCGGTGGCCTTCGATTTACCCACACAGACCGGTTACGATTCGGATCATGTGCTGGCCAAGGGCGAAGTGGGCAAGGTCGGTGTGCCCATATCCCATCTGGGCGATATGGAGACCTTGTTCGACGGCATTCCGCTCGGCGAGATGAACACGTCCATGACCATCAATGCGCCTGCCACATGGTTACTAGCGCTGTATATTGCCGCCGCTGAACGCCAGGGCGTCGATCGCAAAGACCTGACTGGCACGGTACAGAACGACATCATCAAAGAGTATCTGTCGCGTGGTACTTATATCTTCCCACCCAAACCAAGCCTGAAGCTGATCGCCGACACAGTGGCCTTTACCTATACCGAAGTGCCCAAGTGGAACCCCATGAACGTGTGCTCCTATCATTTACAGGAAGCCGGGGCCACGCCGGTACAGGAACTGGCCTTTGCGCTGGCCACCGCTACCGCTGTATTGGACGAGGTCAAAAATTCCGGACAAGTGCCCGAAGAAGACTTCCCCATCGTGGTAGGGCGTATCAGCTTTTTCGTGAACGCCGGCATTCGATTTGTGACCGAGATTTGCAAGATGCGGGCCTTCACGGAACTGTGGGATGAAATCACAAAGGAGCGCTACAGGGTTGAAGACCCGAAACTGCGCCGCTTTCGTTATGGCGTTCAGGTCAACAGCCTTGGCCTGACCGAACAGCAGCCGGAAAACAACGTGTACCGCGTATTGCTGGAAATGCTGGCGGTGACGTTATCCAAGGGTGCTCGTGCTCGCGCGGTGCAATTACCGGCCTGGAACGAAGCCCTCGGCCTGCCCCGGCCATGGGATCAGCAATGGTCGCTGCGCCTGCAACAGATTGTGGCTTATGAAACGGACCTGCTGGAATATGCCGATATCTTTGATGGCTCCAAGGCTATTGAAGAAAAGGTCGCGGCCCTCAAAGTTGAAGCCATGGACGAGTTAGCCTGTATTGACGAGTTGGGCGGCGCGGTGGAAGCCGTTGACCAAAGCTATATGAAACGACAGTTGGTGGAATCCAATGCCGCACGACTGGCCGCGATCGAGAGCGGAGAGCAGACCGTTGTGGGCGTGAACAAATATACGGAAACCGAAGAAAGCCCGCTGACCGCTGGTGACGGTTCTATCCTGACCATTGATCCGCGCGCCGAGTCAGAACAGATCGAGCGCTTGCAAGCCTGGCGCGAAACCCGCGATCAATCCGCCGTAGACACCGCCATCGCAAACTTGCGCAACGCGGCACAGGATGGCGGCAACATCATGCTAACCTCCATCGCCTGTGCCCATGCCGGTGTGACCACCGGCGAATGGGGTCAGACCTTACGCGACGTGTTTGGTGAATACCGCGCGCCCACAGGTATTCATGGATCATCGACGACGGAAGTCAGCAACATCGAAGAAGCCCGTGAGCGGGTGAACAATGCGTCAAACAAACTGGGACGGCGTTTAAAAATGCTGGTGGGCAAGCCCGGTCTGGACGGTCATTCCAATGGCGCAGAACAGATCGCCGTGCGCGCGCGCGATGCTGGCTTCGAAGTCGTCTATGAAGGCATCCGCCTGACCCCCACCGAGATCGTCGATGCGGCATTGCAGGAAAACGTCCACGTGGTTGGCCTGTCTATCCTGTCCGGATCGCACATCTCGCTGGTGACCGAGGTACTTGAGCTTATGAAGACCAAGGGCATGGACGACGTGCCCGTCATCATTGGTGGCATCATCCCGCCGGAAGACGCTGAGACGTTGCTGAACGCCGGTGTTGCCCGTGTCTATACGCCGAAGAACTTCGATCTCAACGCCATCATGACCGACATCGCTAGTGTGGTGGAAGAAGTGGCTGACGCTGCATAGCTTGACGATGCACACGGCTTGCGCTGCATCATATCCCGCCATATGGTTGCTACAGGTTTCCGGGAACAACAGGAAATGTGAACAACCATGCAAGACCCCCATGATCTAGCTGGTGGTGGACGCACCAATAGCCTTGAGATCGCTATCGGTGGCGAGGTGCGAATTTTTCGCCGCCAACAGGATATGACTGTGGCCGAGTTGGCCAAAAGCGCCGGGGTGTCCACCGGCATGCTGTCCAAGATTGAAAACGGCATTACGTCACCAAGTTTAAGCACCCTACAATCGCTATCCAGCGCATTGCAGGTTCCCGTGACCGCATTCTTCCGACGCTTTGAAGAAGAACGCGAAGCCACGTTCGTTAAATCGGGCGAAGGCCTGAAGATCGAGCGTCGCGGGTCACGAGCCGGACACCAGTACCAGTTGCTGGGCCATAGTGCGGGCAAAAACCTGTCGGTTGAGCCCTATCTGATCACGCTGACCGAGGCGTCCGATGTATTCCCCTTGTTTCAACACGAAGGGGTCGAATTCCTGTTCGTGCTGGAAGGCGAAGTTGTCTACCGGCACGCTGACCAGACCTATACCCTGACACCGGGCGATTCCCTGTTCTTTGATGCAGATGTGCCCCACGGCCCGGAAGACCTGATCAAGCTGCCCATCAAGTTCCTGTCCGTCATTACATACAACCGCGCAGGCGATGAGTGACGGGGTTGGGGATCACAAATTGTGGTAAGGCATAAATAGTAATGGATGTCTCTACCCACTTTATCTTTCAGCATAAAGTCTTCAACGTGGAAGGCAGTTATTTCTCGGCTAACCAAGACGGCAGCGAACCTTACTTTTCCATGCCCATGGGTGATAGCATTGCACAATTGGATTTCCCTGCAATATGCGAGGAATTTTCAATCTCTGACGATTGTGATGACGGACAACTACTCCGCGTCGTAGATCGTGCGTTGAAATATGTGAAGGTCATTCGGCCAAACGATTCCATTCCCAACGAGTTAATCGATGGCTCCGCCTCCTGGACCGTCGAGGAGCGACACGGCCTGATTGCAAGGGGAAGGTTAACCTTGCAGCTTATTGCCTGGATATCGGGCCGGGCGGCGAAAGAGGAAAATATCATCGAAGTACTGGATGAACTGGAAAAACCCGCCGTTAAGGAAAAGGTCAGAGACTCTCTTGAAAAGCTGACGCAGCAGCTTGGCCTTGGGGTCGGTGGTATAGGCGAGGTGGAAAGGCGAATTGATGCAATTGTCCATGAGATGTCGTACATAGAAGCCCTTCGCGAGCGCCTGATGGCCATTTACAAAATAGAAGGCATGGTCAAAAAAGCGGCGGCCACATGTAACAAACGGATGTCTGCAAAAGATAGCGCAGAGAGAGTTACCGTACTGCTACCTTATGCGTTCACGAAACTGGGTAGCGAGTTCGAGCTCATCGATAAATTGAATCAAAACTTCGTCGATATCCTCAAGGATGTAGATGGGTCAATCGAACTCACCCGAGAGGTTCGGGATGAAATTCACTGCACGTTGAAAATTTGGGATGATTTAGTTTCTGCGTGGCAAGAGGACGGCCATAGCAAAGATATAGATGTTGCTTCATCTTTACTTGGTCAGACCCACCGTTTCCTGGCTGAAAATTACCCTATCATGCACAGTTGGTGACAGGGTTTCAGGATAGCAGCCCGCGTTCTTCGACATTATGTGATGACACTTACGGCAGGAAATTCCAGTGTCACAGTTGTGCCTACGCCCGGTTCGCTTTCAAGTTCCAACGTACCGTTGTGTAGCTCCATAAGGCTTTTACTTAAGGGAAGGCCAAGCCCGGTTCCCTCGTGAGACAACTGAGCATTCGCTCTTACCTGACCAAAGGGCTCAAGCACGATTGCCAAGTCCTTCGCGGAAATACCGACGCCTGTGTCGGTTATCGTAACAAGTATATTATCGCTCTCGTCTGTCCTTACCGAGACCGTGATGCTTCCATTCATGGGGGTAAACTTGTCCGCATTGGATAACAGATTAAGAAGGATTTGCCTGACTATACGTTCATCAGCATATATTTCATCTACTTGGCCCAGGGTTTCAGTCTTGATGCGGCCATAGTTCCCTTCACTCTTGGCGACGACCAGTTTGATGCAGTCTTCTATCGCTGGGCGAAGTTCAAACCACTCAGGCAGAAAGGTGAGCTCACCGGCTTCAACCTTGGACAGGTCGAGTATGTCATTGATAACGGAAAGAAGATGATTACCGGCGCCGAGTATATCGCCAGAGTATTCCTGATACTTGGGATGCCCATGTTTGCCGAACGTACAGTTTTCCATCAATTGCGCATAACCCGTAATAGCGTTTAACGGGGTACGTAACTCATGGCTCATATGGGCGAGAAAATCGGATTTCGTCAGGCTTGCCGTTTCTGCCTGTTCTTTTGAATCGCGAAGCTCAGCTTCCATTTCCTTTCGTTGAATCAATTCGACTTCTGACTTTATTTGTAGTTCCTGCTTCAGGGTCACAGACGACTGCAAGGATTCGAGCGCAACGCGCATGTTACTGAATTCGTCACCACCCGTGGATGGAATTCGAAAACTCGTAACGCCATCGGCAAGGCTCTCCAGAATAAATGCAAACCGCTTGATCTTTCGAAATACTGAGAAGTGGAGCAACACCCATGCCAGCAGGAAGCTGGTTACCGATACAACAATAACAACCGCAACTGACCGGTTTTGAAGATCGACTGCAGCCATGTTAAGACTGGACATATCCCGTGTTACAGCCCCCACAGCCCAAGGTTCACCGATCGTCCCATGGAGGGGAATGTATAGTGTTTGTAGATTGCTTTCTGCCACGTCCGAGTCATTAGCTTCATTTTCGCCAGTGGGCTCGCTATGGATCAGGACCTCGCCATCAACGTTTGTGAGTTCGAACACGCCGCCCGCCACGTCGGCCATACCCACAAGGGCGGTCATTGGATCAATGACGAACTCAATATACCCCAGCAATCGAAAGCCGCCGATGGGCTCAATCGTACTGTGGACGGGCCGCCCATCGATGGTTTTCCAAAGAACCTTTAATCCGGTTCTTTTTCGGCCATCAGAAAAAGCTCTCAGTCGTTCAATATTGTCAGGCCGATCACTCAGGTTATCATCTGTGCCCCTCGCAGACATGGTCACAAGATTCATCTCGTGGTCATAAATAGCCACATTGATCAGATCAAAAATTTCGTTTTTTACCTCCAACGTGCTGAACATGCGGTCCGCGGCAACAACAAGCTTATTCAAGTCATTTTCGTTAATGCCGTTGATCAGCGTCGGGATAAGTGACCAACCATCCGTGAATGAAGCGACATTCCTGCTGTGGAATCGTTCAAGCTGCTGGTGGATAAGCTTCTCTGTAATTTCTGTCGACAGACTGGTCAGTGTATCTCGCGTGAATCGCTGATACTCGCCCGTCGCCCAGATCAAGGTTCCTGCCAGCCCGATCGAGAGAACGAAAATGATGAGGAGCAGAATTTTTCGGATTGTCCAAGTCATATTTTGCCAAAATACCCACACCAATCTCCAATCGCTCGGATACCCTAGCCGCTATGTTTGATGGTTGAAAGTTAATAGCTCATTTCGACGAGACCCGGAACAAACTGGTTTTACTGGTGCCTGACCGGGTTTCAGGCCAGTAAACATACATTTCCTCACAGGAAACTATGTTTACTGGGGTTGATTCTTTTTTTACACTCCGCTAGAGTCCCAAACATCACAACCAGACATCGTTCTGGTCATGATTTTGTTTAACTTTATCAAGAGGTTGCTCCCATGTGTGGCATTGCAGGAATTCTCTTCAAAGGTGATCATCGTAACCTGACCGCCGGGCAGGCATTGATTAACATGCTTGATGGTTGTCAGCACCGTGGCCCTGACTCAACGGGGTTCGCCCTTTACCGGGAACCACAGGAAGGCGAACTGCGGCTGCGTTTTATCGTCGGTGACGGCGTTGAAGCGCAAAAGGCTATCGCCGATATTCGCGAAAAATTTGCCGAATGGGGCGCCGACGTTATTGATGAAGAGACATCCGGCATCACCCGCAGTTACACGGTGAAATTCGATGGCGATGTACAACAATTCTCATACGCCATGGAACATGCCGCCAAGTTGGTCTCTATCGGGGAAAGCCTGGACATCATTAAAGACATCGGTAGCGCCCATGATGTGGACGACATTTATGCCGTAAATGGCTTTAACGGCACGCACGGTTTGGGCCATGTGCGCCTTGCCACCGAATCAGATGTGAAACCGGAAGCCGCCCACCCGTTCTGGGCCACCGGATTTGCCGATGTGGCGATTGTTCACAACGGCCAGATCACCAACTACTGGAAAATGCGCCGTCGCCTTGAAAAGCGCGGCTTCGAATTTCACACCGATAATGACAGCGAACTGGTTGCTGTGTATCTGGCTGAAAAACTTAAGTTGGGCTACACGCTGAAAGACGCGCTTAAAGAATCCATTGATGATCTGGATGGCACGTTTTCGTTCCTGGTCTCCACCAAAGACGAAATCGGCTATGCCAAAGACCGTTTGGCTGTGAAGCCAATGGTCAAGTTTGAAGACGACGACATCATCGCCATTGCCTCGGAAGAAGTATCACTGAACAAGCTGTTCCCTGGCATGGCTCTTAACACCATGGAACCACCTCCAGGGACTTACGATACATGGCACAAGTAGTAGATCTCAGCGCACTTTCTGTTACAGAAGGCAACAAACTGATCCGTCAATATGCCGAAGCTGGCGAAAACATTGACGTGCTCAATCCAGATGCGCGCCATCATATTGGCGTGGGTGTCACCAATGAAGTAACCATTCGTGTGCATGGTTCAGCCGGATATTTCTGTGCTGGCCTGACCGATGGTCCGAACTTTGTCGTCGACAACAACGTGGGCTGGGGCGTGGCGGATAACATGCTCAAAGGCTCGGTTGTGGTGAACGGTAACGCTGGTGCTATCGCCGGTGTGGCCATTCGTGGTGCCGAAGTTGTTGTCCACGGTAACATCGGATCACGCGCCGGACAGGTGATGAAAGAAGGCACGTTGCTGTGCCGAGGCAACGCCAACTTCATGGCGGGTTACATGATGTACGGCGGACGAATTATTATTCTGGGCGATGCCGGTGATCGGGTTGGCGAAGGCCTGACCGGTGGCAGCATCTATGTAGCTGGGAAAATCAACGACGTGGGTAAAGGTGCCGAGAAAATCGACCTACCTTCGGATGAGCTGGATTCCATCAAAGAATTCCTTGACCGTTACGAAATCCCCTTCAATGGCACGCTGCAAAAATTGCAACCATCCGGCGCGGGATTGCGTTATGGCACGCTGGAACCGCGGGTCCGCAACGTTCCATTCTACACGTTCTCTGGCGCGTCCGATTACTGGAACACCAAAGTTCAGGAAGACATACACGTTAAGGCCCAGATTGGCCGCTATCGGCTGCGCGGTTATGGTGCTGCGCGGGCATTACCGCACCTGGGCGATATCGCTTTCCGCAAGGACCTGAGCGACACCAGCGACGATGCGAACGTATTGGACAAGGTGAACCTTAAAACAGAGATCGGCGGTGACAACGGAGCCGAAGCGATCAAGCTGTCCATGCCGGTCATGATTGCGCCTATGAGCTACGGCGCATTATCCAAATCAACCAAGGTTGCACTAGCCATCGCATCGGGACTTTCCGGCATTTCGGAAAACACCGGTGAAGGCGGCATGTCCGATGAACAGCGCGAAGCCGCTGATCAACTGATCTACCAATGTCTGTCTGGCCGGTTGGGCTGGAACATCCATGACATGCAGCGGGCCAACGCCTTGGAAATTTACATCAGTCAAGGTGCCAAACCCGGCCTGGGTGGTCAGTTGATGGCCAAAAAAGTCACCAAGGCCATTGCTGAAATTCGCGGCATCCCGGAGGGTATCGATCTGCGATCCCCATCCCGTCACCCTGACGTTCTGGGTGCCGATGATCTGGTCATCAAAGTAGAAGAATTCCGTGAAGCCACCGGATACAAAGTCCCGGTCGCGGTCAAACTTGGTGCCGGTCGCGTGCGCGATGACATCAAGATTGCCATGAAAGACGGCTTTGATTTCGTTGAACTGGATGGTCTGCAAGGATCAACCGGTGCGGCCAGTACCGAAGTACTTGAATTCGTCGGCATTCCAACCCTGTCCGCTATTCAGGAAGCGTTGGATGCACTGGAAGAAATCGATAGCGCGGGTAAGTTACAGATCGTGCTCATGGGCGGCATCAAAGACGGCATCGATGCGGCCAAGGCTATCGCGCTGGGTGCAGACGCTGTTGCCGTTGGTACCGGTGCCATCATCGCCGGTGGCTGTATCGCGTGCATGCAGTGCCATGTGGGCACCTGTGTTGTGGGCATTGCCACGCAGGACCCCGTGCATGAGGCCCGTTACGACACACAGGTAGAGGCACAGAACATTCACCGCTATCTGGAAAGTATGCGCTGGCAGATGGCCGCCATCGCCCACGCCCATGGACATGATGATATCCATAAGATGGGCCGGGACGATCTGGTCGCTCTCACACCAGAAGCCGCTGAAATCACAGGCCTGCCGTACGAGCCGGGCTACCGCAACCAGCAAACCGTTGCTGCGGAATAGGAAACTGATATGACGTCTGACGTATACAACATCGACCGCATTGCCCCCGCGGCGGCCCCTGAAGGCTCCCGTGACGATACGGCCCTGTCCCACTATGTGCCGGCCCCTTGTCAGGTGGCCTGCCCGATCGGTACGGACGCGCCGTCTTACATCGGCTACATCTGGGAAAACAAAATCGAAGAAGCCTTCGAAGCCATCACAGCAACCAACCCGTTCAGCTCGATCTGTGGTCGGGTATGTGATGCACCGTGTGAACCAGCTTGCCGCCGGGCTGATTCCGATGGCCCGATTGCTATTCGAAATCTCAAACGTTATGTGATGGAACAGTTGGGCAAAGATCACCGTCTTCCTGTCGTCGAAGTTTCACAGAAGAAAACTGTCGGCATCGTTGGTGGTGGCCCCGCTGGCATGACCGCCGCACAGGACCTGGCCGAGGCCGGTTACGAAGTGCACGTATACGAAATGACGGATCGTTTGGGCGGTATGATGATCTGGGGCATCCCTGCCTTCCGCCTGCCCGTTGGCACCATCGCCGAAGACATGGACCGCATGTTGGCCCATTGCCCTGGCATCAAGGTTCACCTGAACACGCCGCTCGGCAAGGAAATGGGCGATGGTGGTGTGACGCTTGAAGAGCTTAAAGAAAAGCATGACGCCGTTCTGCTATCCATCGGTGCGTGGTGGGGCAAGTCCATGAAAGTGGAAGGCGATGACGACGACCGCGTTGTGGATGGCGTTGGATTCCTGCGCAAAGTCAACAACGGTGAACGCCCGCAAATGCCATCCGTCGTAACCGTTATTGGCGGCGGCGATGTGGCTATGGATGCCTGTCGTGCCGCAGCGCGCCTGCCTGGTTGCGAGAAAGTCAAAGTGATCTACCGCCGTGGCCCGGAAGAAATTCCCGCTCGTTTAGACGAGTTGGAAGGTGCCATCAAAGAAGACATTGAGATTATTTATAACGAACAGCCCGTGGCTGTTGTACCCGATGGTGATGCGCTGAAATTACGCTGTATCAAAACCGAAATGGGTGAACCCGATGAAGACGGTCGCCGCCGCCCAGTTAACGTAGAGGGCAGCGAGCACGATATCGATTGCGGTCTGGTCATCATGGCCGTTGGCCAGCAAACGGAATCAGAGCACCTGGACGGTCACGGCCTGATCAATCGTGATCGGGTGCAAACCGAATGGGATGGCATGCGCACACCTGATGAACAGGTATTCGCCGCTGGCGATGGCGCTTTCGGTGGCTCGACCATCGTTATGGCCATGCAGCACGGTCATCGGTCAGCCTACTACATCAAAGCTTTCCTTGAAGGTCGGGAAAACCCAGTGCCTTATCGTGTCCCCTTCCGCACGCGCGACGTGCCCGTGGCACAGGATGCTGACTGGGAAATATTCGCTCGTGAAGAACAGGAATTCCACGGCCTTGGTAGCGATCCAGTTTCTTTTCCGGAAATCGAATCCACATACACACCACGTTCTGCCAAGTGCGAAGCGGCGCGGTGTTATCGCTGTGACGTGGAAACCGGATCCCAGGATTACTCCGTTAAAAACCGCGAAGACCTGTTCGTTATGGCCCGTACGGCACCACAGGATACCCGCACCCAACGCGCCATTCTGAACAAACGTAGTCAACCGCGCGAAAACCCGTTCCCCGAAGGTGGCTTACCCACATTCGATGACCTGGTGTTCCTGCCCGCTAACCTGTCACGTCTGGTGATCGACCCTTACCGGGACGATTGCAACGTGATCACCAAAATCGCCGACCGCCTGAAACTGGCATCGCCCAGTATCGTCGCCGGCCTGGATGATGCGGCAGACGAAGTTCGTGCCGACATCGCCAAGGGTGTCGCCACACACGGCACCGCCTATATCGGACGCCGCGCGTTGTCAGCTGACGTTCCCTGGGTTCAGTTATTGGCGTCCGGCGATGCACCTGACAGCAATGCCGTTGGTTATATCATCGCCGATGCGAGTGCTGATCTTACCGCCATGAAAGCGGCTGCAGGTGATGACAAATTCACCGGTATGGTATTTACCAGTAACAACCTGGAGGCCAGCATTGTTAAAGCGCTGGAAGCTGAACTGGATGTTGCGTTGCTGGACGGCACACGTGGTATTACATCTGCATGGAGCGAGCTTGTCGTCGATTGTGATCTGGAATTGCTGCGTGACACCATCGCCATCATGCGTGGCATGAACCGGGAAGAAGATCTGGATATCCTTTACTTCGGCGGTTTACGGTCCGGCACCGACGTGGCAAAAGCGTTGGCATTGGGTTGCAACGCAGGCGTGCTGGGTATGAGCATTGCCATGGCCGCTGGCGGCACGCCTGAAGAAGATGGCACGGTTGGCTTCTATTCTGACTACACCTCAGAAGACCGCACCAATGGTGTGGTGCAGATTCTTCAGGCCACGTCTGGCGAGGCCTCCATCATGGCCAGGTGCACGGGCAAAACCAATGTGCATAACCTGGAACCTGAAGACATGCGGTCCGTTACCATAACGTCCGCCCGCGCCGCCGGCATTCCATTGGCTGGCACCAACAGAATTATGGAAGCGGCAGAGTAATCACCCGTACATATAGGTCAGTGCGCGGCATTTTATGCCGCGCCTGCGTGATGTGACCGGCAAGAATTACCGATCTTCGTCTGTATCAGTATCGGTTAGCCTGTTCGCATCGGACGTTTCTATAGCCTGTAGTAATGCCAGCCCGGACCCCATGCTGTTTTGAATATTATTATCGGCGACGAGATTTCCAGCGTTGTTGGTCTGTGGTCCGGCGTGGTCATCATTGATCGCTGAATTCGTCAGCATGGCCTGCTTGATCTTCTCGGCGATCATATCCTCAATCATGCCACGTTGCTCAGGCGACATTTCGGCCAGTTGCTCCTCGTTAAGGCCCATGGCTTCAAGGATTTTGGACCGAAGCTCCTCCATTCTCTTTGCATGGATTTCTTCTACATAGGCCATGAAGCCCTTCTCGCGAATCTCATCAATCACGGAAGGTTCTTTATCTTCTTCCAATACCTTTGCGGAATTTTTTGAAGCCGTGGATGATGTGCCCGACGCGGGCTTGTTCGCCATGGCGAAGGCTAGATTTTGCTCTGGTGTGTCAATTTGCATGACGCTCTCCCTTCGGTTTTGCGCAATTTCCCCATAAAACAGGGGGCTTTTTTCTGTTTCTTGTATCTATCGACGCAATTATCGCGCCAACCGCAGATTCATGGCAAAAATCGCAGGATTTGGCTGGAAACAAGAGCTAAATTAGGGGTAATCTAAGGCAACTTTTTTCACTGTGCTGACTCATCACTTGAACTGATTTGCACGAATTTATAGAAGGAAAACTCTCCATGGCCATTGATCTGGCGAAAGTCGCAAAAGATAAAAAAATTAAATACTTCCTGGTCAGTTTTGTTGATCTGTTTGGCGTACTGCGCTCCAAGTTGGTCCCGGCACGGGCCATCGGTGGCATGCAGAAAAATGGCGCCGGTTTTGCCGGTTTCGCAGCTTGGCTGGATTTGAATCCGGCGCACCCCGATATGTTTGCGATGCCTGATGCGGACAGTATGATCATTCTGCCGTGGCAGCGCGACGTGGCCTGGGTGGCCAGCGACCTGTACATGGACGGTAAGGCGCTTGCAGCATCACCCCGCGTCGCCCTGCGGGCCCAAATGGCAAAAGCCAAAAAGATGGGCTACACCTTCAAGACCGGTGTGGAATGCGAATTCCACCTGATCAACGCGGACGGCTCAGATATCTACGACGAACGCGATACTCAGGAAAAGCCCTGTTACGATCAGAGCGCACTGATGCGCCGCTATGACGTGATCTCGGAAATCTGTGACGCCATGATCGAGCTCAAGTGGGGCGCCTACCAGAACGACCACGAAGATGCCAATGGCCAGTGGGAAATGAACTGGGACTACGATGACGTTCTAAAAACTGCCGATCGTCATGTGTTCTTCAAATACATGACCAAAACCGTGGCCGAAAAGCATGGTATGCGCGCAACCTTTATGCCCAAGCCATTCATGAATCTGACCGGTAACGGCTGCCACATCAATGCGTCGTTGTGGGATAAAACCGGCAAGAAGAACATGTTCCAGGATCCTAAAGGGGAGCTGGGTCTCAGCAAAGCTGCCTACAACTTCCTGGGCGGCGTGATCACCAATGTGGATCAGTTGTGCTCGATCTTTAATCCGACCGTGAACAGCTACAAACGTATTAACGCGCCTCGTACCTCATCCGGCGCGACCTGGGCACCAAATACCATCACATACGGTGGCAACAATCGGACACACATGGTTCGCATCCCAGAAGCCAACCGGCTTGAGTTCCGGCTGGCGGATGGTGCCATGAACCCGTATCTGGCACCGGCTGGTTTGTTGGCCTGTGGTCTACACGGTATCAAGAACAAGACCGATCCCGGCAAGCGTCTGGACATCGACATGTACGCAGATGGCCACAAGGTTAAGGGTGCCAAGAAACTGCCACTGAACCTGCTGGATGCCTTGCGTCTGACAGATAAAAGCAAGACTGTACGCGAAGCCATGGGCGACGAACTGATTGATGCCTATGTGAAATTGCGGATGGAAGACTGGCAGCATTATTCATCATACCTCTCCCAGTGGGAGCGCGATCACACACTGGATTGCTAATCTTCCAGCGTCACGAGCGTTTTAAAATGGCTGAACCCTATATTGGGTTCGGCCATTTTTTTGTAGGTTCACAAGAGACATGCTAATGTTCGTCAACAAAGCTTCAGGGCATATACGCTAAATCGACAGCTCGGCGATAACCTGTTCCAACCGTGCCTTTACCGTCATCGGGTCTTTATCTTTCGTGATGTAATCTTTTGCACCGCCAAGGATGCAGGATTCCACCACAGCCTGATTGCTGACTGTCGTCATCATGACCACGTTTGCCGTGGCATCACGAGCGAGGATGGATTTCAGCGTGGAAACGCCGTCTTTTACCGGCATATCAATATCGAGCAGCACCAGATCGGGTCGTGTTTCCTGAAAAAGGGTGAGGCCCAAGGCACCATTCTCTGCTTCACCCACAACCTCGACGCCAATGGCACCCAGAATCGCTTTAGCCATGGCGCGAATACTGGTCATATCATCGATGATGATGGCAGTTGTCTTTGGCCGATCGTTCATTCTGTGATCCTAATCTACTCTTACCCCTCAATACAATTCTAAGGCTTTCATGAACCTGTTCAAGCGCTCTGGCCTAATATACCAGGCTTGGCGACGGGTGAGGCGTCGGCTATACCAACCCCATGCAAACCCATGATGTGATCATAATTGGCGGCGGGGCGGCGGGCCTTATGTGTGCCGCCGAAGCAACCAGACGCGGCCGCCGGGTTCTGGTGCTGGATCAGGCTGACAAGGTTGCACAAAAAATTCGCATTTCCGGCGGCGGGCGAGCGAACTTTACCAATCTGCATGCTACCTCGGCCAATTTTCTGTCGGACAATCCCCGGTTCTGTGTTTCGGCCCTGAAGCGCTACACCCAACACGATTTTATCGCGCTGGTTGAAAAACACGGCATCCCCTATCATGAAAAAAACCTGGGCCAGTTGTTCTGTGATGGTTCAGCCCAACAGATTATAGACATGTTGCTGGATGAGGCTCGAGGCACTGATATCCAAACCGCCACATGGATAAAGGATATTCAAAAATCTGATGACGGTTATACAGTAGAAACCAACCAGGGCACCTATGTGGCAATGTCATTGGTGATCGCCACTGGTGGCCCATCAATACCGAAAATGGGATCCAGTAGTTTTGCCTATGATGTGGCAAGACAGTTCGGGTTGAGGGTGGTTGATCCTCGCGCAGGTTTGGTGCCGCTTACTTTTGATTCTGAAATGCTGAGTAGCCTTGAGGGTTTGTCGGGCGTATCGGTGGATATCACCGTGAAATTGGCAAAGGCTGTTTTCAAGGAAGCGCTGTTGTTCACCCACCGGGGGCTCAGCGGACCCGCCATTCTCCAGATATCATCCTACTGGCAACCGGGCGATACCATCACAATTGACCTGCTGCCGGGTGTGGATGCATTTCAGTATCTGAAAGACGCCAAGGCAGACACGCCTAAAAAAGACACCCATACCGTGCTGTCGCAGGTGTTGCCTAAAAGCCTGGCAGGGCGGCTGACAGAACGATGTGAGTGCCGCAACCGCTTGGCCGAAACACCGGACAAGTCCTTACGACGATTGGCCGATCATATCAACCTCTGGGCGGTCACACCCAATGGATCGGAAGGATACCGAACGGCCGAAGTCACGGTGGGCGGTGTGGATACCCGCGATCTGTCATCCAAAACAATGGAAGCCAATGACGTACCAGGGCTGCATTTCATCGGTGAAGCGGTGGACGTGACGGGCCATCTGGGCGGGTTCAATTTCCAGTGGGCGTGGTCATCGGGTCATGCATGCGGTCAGGTGGTCTAGGTAGGCTATGAGTATATCAGTTGGCTTGGGTGATTTATTCAAATTTTTCTCGGATTTTATCGCGATTTTCGCTATAACCCTCGACGCTCATCACCATATCGATGTTCACACCATCCGATGACAACGGCATACGAATAATGGCGTAAAATTTGGGTATGCCTAATTCCAATGGCACTTCGTTCAGAAAGCCTTTTGGCTGACCACCTCGGGCTGTAGCTTGATATTGCGCAAGGACTGTTTCTGCCAATGCCGGTGGTCTGAGTTCATGAATAGATTTATTGCTCAAGTCGAAATGATACATCTCGGTCAAGGCTGTACCCCAAAACCGATACGTAAAATCGGTATGATTAGGATTCGTGTTGACCACAGAAGCTCGTGGAATGACAGACGACTCCAGTTCCAGCATATCAATATCAGTCCACGCAGGCGCTATCCGACCAGCCTTGAGCCGTTGCCAGTACGCAAATACCTTTACCAATTCCGGATACGCCCGATCCATTGGATCAAACGCTACATACGATGCGCGCATTTTCCTACCCATAGCCGAATGCTTCTCGTCCACAACTATGCAGATAAGAAGTCACGCGACTCCCCCGAGCCACGACAGGTACCTTAATACGAAACTACGACGGTATTGCAAGCCCGTTTATGTCGATATGTAATAGTGTTCTTGGTTTTAGCCAATATAGCCATAGGCCAATGCCAGCAAGGCGCAGCCCAGTACCAAACGGTACAAAACAAAGGGTGCAAAGCTGGCCCGGCGCAACCACGCCATCATGATCAGGATCGCCACCAATGCGGTGCCAAAAGACATACCGGCAACAATCATCACATCACTGGTCAACTGGACATCACCGGACTGGTACAGCTCCAGCCCTTTGAGAACCCCCGCCCCGGCAATAGCCGGAATAGACAGCAACATGGAAAACCGCGCCGCATCTGGTCGTTCCAGGCCCAGTAGGCGCGCGGCCGACATGGTAATGCCCGCACGGCTGGTTCCAGGGATCAGGGCCAGGACCTGAAACACGCCAATGATCAAAGCATCGGAAATACGGATATGGTCCATTCGGCGGACGGTCATACCGAGCCAGTCAGTCAGCCCCAGAAACAGCCCGAACCCGAGCATGGTCCAGCCAATAACGGCGATACTTCGAAATCCGCCCGGATAATACTGGTTCATGAAATACCCGGCGACGACCACCGGAATAGTACCGATAATAATATACAGCGCCATACGGGCACGGCTATCGCGACGGCCACGCGATACATTATACAAACCAGCAAAAATTCCTGCGATATCGCCAATCAAATAAAGAAGGACGGCCCCAAGGGTGCCCACATGAACAGCCACATCCATGAGCAGGCCCTGATCTTCCCACCCGGTGAACACCGGCACCAACACAAGATGCCCGGATGAGCTAACCGGTAGGAATTCCGTGATCCCCTGCACCAATGCTAAAACAACCAAATGTAGAAGCGACAATCAGCTTCTCCCCCAATATATTGCATCCATACATTATTTATATCATCGTGATTCCGCCTCGCCTACCATGTATTTAGTACCACATCAGTACTATACTGATGTCGAAGTTCGCTAATTCCTCAAATTCGTCGATGCACTGGAGGGAATACAGTGACGATGTAGTATTTTAAGACAGCAATGCTGTCTTTATTGTTGTTGTGTTCTCCTTGATTCCCGGCCATATATGTTGCCCGCCACCCTAGCGGTGGCCCAAAACAAACGAGAATACCGACTGCGCTCCAGATCAAAGGGTTGGGTTAATGGCCGACAAGATGCAACGATTCGTGGATATCAACGCCCGGATGCCGGACAAACGGACTGCCGATGCGCGCCGTACTGATTTCGGCGAAATATACGATCCCTATACTCCGGCACGCGCCACGGAACAGTCATCGAGGTGCGAGCAATGCGGTATCCCGTATTGCCAAATCCACTGCCCATTGCAGAACAACATTCCCGATTGGTTGCGCCTGGCCGCGGAAGACCGGTTGGAAGAGGCGTATGCCCTGGCACAAGCCACCAACACCTTTCCCGAAATCTGTGGTCGAATTTGCCCGCAGGACCGCCTGTGTGAAGGCTCATGCGTCCTGGAACAGTCCCGCCACGGTAGCGTTACCATCGGCGCTGTTGAAAAGCACATTACCGACACCGCATGGGAACAGGGTTGGGTCAAAGGTCCTGCCCCTACCCAGGAACGCGCTGAGAGTATCGGTATCATTGGTGCCGGCCCCGGCGGTTTGGCGGCGGCCGATGCCCTCCGCACGGCGGGTTATCAGGTTCATGTTTATGACCGATATGACCGCGCGGGTGGATTGTTGATCTACGGCATCCCGAACTTCAAGCTGGAAAAGGAAGTGGTCGAGCGTCGCACCCGTCTGCTGGCTGATAGCGGCGTTGTATTTCATCAAAATTTCGAAGTTGGCAAAAAGGGCAAACAGCATGCGACGTTGGCTGAGTTGCGCGAAAAACATGATGCGGTACTAATTGCGACCGGCGTCTACAAAGCCCGCGACCTGAATGCACCGGGCTCGGGCTTAGGCGGTATTCTGGCCGCAATGGATTACCTGACGGCCTCCAACAGGGCCGGACTAGGTGATCGTGTCGCCGGGTTGAAAGACGGCAGCCTCAACGCCGAAGGCAAGAACGTAGTGGTCATTGGCGGTGGTGATACGGCCATGGATTGCGTCCGCACCGCCGTGCGCCAGGGGGCAAAGTCCGTCAAATGTCTATACCGTCGTGACCGGGCGAATATGCCGGGCTCCATGCGCGAAGTATCCAACGCCGAAGAAGAAGGCGTGGAATTCGTGTGGTTAGCGGCACCCGAAGCCTTCCTCGGCGATGACACAGTTTCTGGTGTTCGCACCCATATGATGCGTTTGGGCGCACCGGACGCGTCCGGCCGTCAAACACCCGAAATCATTGACGGCTCGTCCTATACCATTGATGCGGATATGGTTATCACGGCGCTAGGCTTTGATCCGGAAGACCTGCCCACCCTGTTTGGCGAGCCCACATTACCGGTCACGGACTGGGGCACCATATCGGTGAATCCGGTATCGAAAATGAGCGCCCTGCCCGGTGTGTTTGCCGCTGGTGATATCGTGCGCGGCGCTTCACTGGTGGTTTGGGCCATTCGCGATGGCCGAGATGCCGCCGGAGCCATCCATCAATTTATCCAACGCAAGGATACCGCACCGGCACCTTCAGGAGACCTGCCATGACGATCAAGGATCAAGGACAACAGTTCACCGACCAGTGGCAGGCCAATGCAGAATACTTAAGCGAACATGGCCTGTACCGCCCGGAAGATGAACACGATGCCTGTGGTGTTGGTATGGTCGTCGCCATTGACGGTAAACCACGCCGTGAGATTGTGGAAAAAGGTGTCGAGGCCCTGAAAAAAGTCTGGCACCGGGGCGCTGTGGATGCCGACGGAAAGACCGGTGATGGTGCCGGTATTCACGTGGAAATTCCACATGGATTTTTCAAGCAACACATTCGCGACACCGGACATGAGCCCGGTGACGGACACCTGGCGGCAGGTATGGTATTCCTGCCAAAAACCGATCTGGTTGCACAGGAAATGTGCCGAGCCATCGTGGAAACCGAAATCCTGAAGGCTGGATACAAGATTTATGGTTGGCGTCAGGTGCCGATCAACGCCAGCGTCATCGGCGAAAAAGCCAACGCCACCCGCCCCGAAATCGAACAGATTATGATTGATGGTGGCACGGAAAAGGATGGCCCTGCGTTCGAAACGGACCTTTATGTCATTCGACGCCGGATTGAACGGCGGGTTTTGGACGAGCACAATACTGAATTCTACATCTGTTCGCTCAGCGCCCGCTCCATCATCTACAAAGGCATGTTCCTGGCTGAGCAGCTAACCGATTTTTATCCTGATCTGCTGGATGAGCGATTTGTCTCCAGCTTCGCTATTTATCACCAGCGCTATTCCACCAATACATTTCCCACATGGCGACTGGCACAGCCCTTCCGTATGCTGGCGCACAATGGTGAGATCAACACCGTTACCGGCAACATTCGGTGGATGAAAGCCCACGAGCCCAAGATGGAAAGCCCGGTCTTTGGTGATTCCATTGAAGATATCAAACCCGTCATTCAATCCGGCAGCTCGGATTCTGCTGCATTGGATGCGGTGTACGAGGTCATGTGCCGGGCTGGACGGTCAGCGGCGGCCGTCAAAGCATTGCTGATCCCGGAATCCACCGGTCAGGACAAAACAATGACGGAAGCCCACCGGGATTTCTGTTCATATTGTTACACCGTCATGGAATCCTGGGATGGCCCCGCCGCCATTTGTGCCACTGACGGGCGATGGGTCGTGGCCGGATTGGACCGAAATGGATTGCGCCCCATTCGCTATTGCGTGACGGAGGATGGCCTGCTGGTTCTGGGATCAGAGACAGGCATGGTTGATCTGGACGAGACAACCATCATCGAAAAAGGTCGGTTGGGCCCCGGTGGCCTGATGGGTGTAGATTTGCAGGAAGGTGTTCTGTTTCGCGACAAAGAGCTGAAAGATCATTTGGCCAGCGCACAACCATTTGCTGAATGGACCAGTGGTATTCGAAGAATGGACAGCCTGACCGACCGGGCCGAAGACGGCACAACCAGTCGGTTGTTTAACGCCGATGAATTGCGCCGCCGTCAGCATGTGTTTGGCATGACCATGGAAGACGTGGAACTGATCCTACACCCCATGGCCGAAGACGCGAAAGAGGCCATTGGCTCCATGGGCGACGATACCCCGTTGGCTGTTTTGTCAGACCAGTACCGTGGCCTGCACCAATTTTTCCGTCAGGCATTTAGCCAGGTTACCAACCCGCCGATCGACAGCTTGCGCGAACGATCCGTCATGTCGCTGAATACTCGGTTCGGCAATTTGAACAACATTTTGGCCGAAGAGGGCGAGCAATGCGAGACCCTGCAACTGGATAGCCCGGTTCTATCCAATGCTGCCTTTAATACCGTGCTTGGGTATCTTGGCGCGGGTGCCATTGAAATAGATTGCACCTTCGATCCCGCCAGCGGCGCAGCTGGTATGCATGCGGCGCTGGACCGTATCCGTCAGGAAGCCGAAGACGCCGTACGCGGTGGCCGCACCCACTTGATCCTAAGCGATCTGGCGCTTAGTGCTAAACGCGCTCCGGTTCCCATGATTTTGGCAACCTCGGGCGTTCATACTCATCTCATTCACAACAGCCTGCGCACCTTCACCTCGATCAATGTTCGTTCAGCCGAATGTCTTGATGTCCATTATTTTGCGGTTCTGGTTGGCGTTGGGGCGACCACGGTAAACGCCTATCTGGCCGAAGAAGCCATTGCCGATCGGCATTCACGCGGCCTGTTCGGTGACATGTCCATGACTGAATGCGTGAAGAACTTTGTCAGCGCCACTGATCAGGGCCTACTGAAAATTATGTCCAAAATGGGCATTAGCGTGATTAGCGCCTATCGCGGCGGCTGCAATTTCGAAGCCGTGGGCCTGAGCCGTACCCTGATGGCCGAGTTTTTCCCCGGCATGTCGTCACGTATTTCCGGCATCGGCCTGTCCGGTATCTGCGCCAAACTAACAGACCGCCACACAACAGCCTTTCAGCCGGATGTGGTGCCTCTGTCTGTGGGCGGGTTCTATCGCTATCGCGCGGGAAGCGAGCGACACGGACACGATGGCAAGCTCATCCATATCCTGCAAAGTGCGGTAACCAGAGAATCCTTTGGAACCTATAAGAAATACGCCGAAGGGGTGAACAGCCGGGATCCCATCTATTTGCGTGACCTGTTAGGTTTCCGCAAACTGCACGATCCGATCCCGGTAGAAGACGTGCAATCCATTACCGAAATTCGAAAACGGTTGGTGTCGCCGGGCATCTCGCTGGGCGCGTTAAGCCCTGAGGCCCACGAAACCCTGTCCATTGCCATGAACCGCATTGGAGCAAAATCCGATTCTGGTGAGGGCGGTGAAGACCCTGACCGTTACAAGCCACGCGCCAATGGTGATAACGCATCCAGTGCGATCAAACAGGTTGCCTCGGGTCGCTTCGGTGTGACCGCCGAATACCTCAACAACTGTACCGAACTTGAAATCAAGATGGCACAGGGCGCCAAACCCGGCGAAGGGGGCCAACTTCCCGGTCACAAGGTATCATTTCAGATCGCCAAGCTTCGCCATGCTACCGAAGGCGTTACCCTGATCTCACCACCACCACACCACGACATTTATTCCATCGAAGACCTGGCGCAGTTAATCTATGACCTGAAACAGATCAATCCTGATGCCAAAGTTTGCGTCAAGCTGGTGGCTCGGTCCGGTATTGGCGCTATTGCCGCCGGTGTGGCGAAAGCAAAAGCCGACGTGATCCTGATCTCAGGTCATGACGGCGGCACCGGTGCCAGTCCGCAAAGCTCGATCAAATATGCCGGCCTGCCGTGGGAAATGGGCATTGCCGAGGCCAATCAGGTGCTCACGCTCAACCGCCTTCGTCATTCGGTGAAACTGCGCGTTGATGGTGGTATCAAAACCGGTCGTGACGTGGTTATTGCCGCCATGCTGGGTGGCGAAGAATTCGGCATCGGCACGGCATCCCTTGTGGCCATGGGCTGTATCATGGTGCGCCAGTGTCATTCCAATACCTGTCCGGTGGGCGTCTGCACCCAAGATGAGAAACTGCGTGAACGGTTCATGGGCACGCCAGAAAAAGTCGTCAATCTGTTCTCATTCATCGCCGAGGATGTGGCCGAAATTCTGGCCGACCTCGGTTTCAAATCGCTTGAAGATATCATTGGCCGGTCTGATCTGTTGAGTCAGGTCAGCCGCGGTCATGATGATCTGGATGATCTGGATCTGAACGCTTTGCTGGCACAGGCCGATTCCGGTGGCTTGCCACGGTTCTGCACCCTAGCCGAGCGCAACCCCGTCCCTGATACGCTGGATGCGCAAATTTTGGCCGATGCGGTGGCAACTCTCGATCAGGGTGAGAAAATGCAGCTGACTTATTCGGTCCAGAATACGCACCGCGCCGTCGGTACCCGCACCAGTTCTGCCATTGTGCGCAAGTACGGCATGACAGGCTTACGCCCCGGCCATCTGACGGTACGATTGCGCGGCTCCGCCGGGCAGTCTCTGGGTGCATTTGCGGTTCAGGGTCTGACACTGGAAGTCTTTGGCGATGCCAATGATTACGTGGGTAAAGGCCTTTCCGGCGGCACCATTGTCGTGCGCCCACCGGTTTCCAGTCCCATTGACGCGCACAAAAACACGATCATTGGCAACACCGTTTTGTACGGCGCCACCTCGGGGAAGTTGTTTGCTGCGGGACAGGCGGGTGAACGGTTCTGTGTTCGTAATTCAGGTGCCCAGGCCGTGGTCGAAGGTTGCGGCTCAAACGGGTGTGAGTACATGACTGGTGGCGTCGCCGTCATTCTGGGACCAGTGGACGCCAATTTCGGAGCCGGCATGACCGGTGGCATGGCCTTCGTGCATGACCCGGATGATCAGTTCCAATACCGGGTGAATTCAGACACGGTGACGTGCCAACGCATTGAAACTGAATATTGGGATGATGTGCTCAAAGTTCTGGTGGGCCAGCACGTGAAGCACACAGGGTCACCCTTTGCCGATCAGTTGTTGTCCACATGGCAACGTAGCGTGGGGGAATTTTGGCAAGTGGTGCCGAAGGAGATGCTCAACAAGCTGGAACATCCGGTGCGCAATCAGGATGCAGAAACGTTAACGGCCTAAGTTCGGCACCTAATCTTGATTACGCGGTGGACGTAGGCGCCAGGCTGGAATCATAAAAACGATGCAAGCCGCCAGAAACAACAGACTGGCAATCACAGCCACACCATCACCGGCTCGTGCCGAGGACCATATGTAAAAAACGGCAGACGAGGTAAAGAGTAACCACCCCGTCATATTGAAGCACCATTCCTTGCGTGGGGACATCAGTGGGTATTCCTTCATGGCAATTTTAGTGACTTGTTCAAATCGTTTAACACGGCACCCGCCGGATGCCCCCTTTGACCCGCATCAATGCGCGCGCAGAAACTTTCGCGTAAGTACCATATATTAAGTATTATCCACTACATATTTCAGGCATGAACACACCCGCATCCACACGACCCATGATTGGCATTCTTCTGGATTACGTCGCAGAGGGGTCCTTTTCGTCACGCCCACACTATGCCCTTCGCCAAGGGTATTTCGATGCCATTGAGGCCGCCGGCGGCATGCCCGTGGCCCTGCCCTACCAACATGGCGTCATGACTGATTACCTGAGCGCCATGGACGGCATTGTGATACCGGGCGGATTTTATCCTTTCCCAAAATCCTATTACGGTGAGGTCACAGATACAGACGAGGTCATTCACCCCCGTGTCGCCTTCGAATCAGACTTCGCCAAGGCAATACTGGACGAGGACAAACCCGTGTTCGGCATTTGTGCCGGCTTGCAGGTTCTGGGCGCAGCCATGGGTGCAATGCTGTACCGCGATCTACACGACGTCATCGACACAGAAATCGATCACCTGAACGAAAAACCTGCCGAAGAAATAGCCCATGAGGTAGCCATTACACCGGGCACACAACTGCATGACATTGTGGGATGCGATACCATGGGCGTGAATACAGCCCACCGCGAGGCGCTGGCGGAAATACCGGACGGTGCGACCATGAATGCAATTGCCCCCGACGGGGTGATCGAGGGCATGGAGATTCCATCCCGCAAATTTGCCATGGCGGTTCAATGGCACCCGGAATTTTTCCGCACGCCCGGCGATCCCAACCAGGCCCTGTTTGAACATTTGGTAGAGGCTGCGAGCAATGGGTAATAAGAACAAAGAACGCGCAAGAGGCTGGATGATTATCGCGGCCCTCAACGGATTCATGGTTGTTGGTATGGGCGCCTATGGGGCGCATGGTTTAAGTGGACAGGCAGACTATCTGGTCGACAGCTTTAACACCGGTGTTCAGTACCAGATGTGGCATGGCCTGGCCTTGATGGGTGTGGCCTGGATGGTTCAGCAAACCGGGAACCTTTACATACGGCTATCTGGTGCCGCCTTCACATTGGGCAATATTACGTTTTCCGGCACACTTTATGTGTTTGGTATGACCGGCGATGTACCCTTTCAAGGGGCTGCACCGGCAGGTGGCATGATTTTGATGGCGGGCTGGGCCTTATTGGCCTTCGGGTCATGGCGGGAACGAGGTCGTGACTGAGCACCAATCAATCAACAAGAGTTTACGCCAGCACGTGCACGAGACGCTGGAAGCCGGGCGGGTTGAAACGCCGATTGGCCGTATTGTTGATATCGCACTGATCGTCCTGATCTCGCTTAACGTTATAGCCGTAATCATGGAATCCGTGCCGTCATTTCATCAGGACTATGAACAATCATTCCTGATATTCGAGATATGTTCCGTCAGTATCTTTGCGGTGGAATATGTGCTTCGGGTGTGGTCTGTACCTGAACAAACCGACCTGGACGCAAATCGCGGATTTATCAGTCGGGTTCGCTATATGCTGACCCCCATGGCGCTGCTGGATTTGATCGTCATCCTGCCATTCTTCCTGGGCTTCTTTTTTCAGATGGACTTGCGGGTGTTGCGAGTCCTGCGGCTGTTTCGTGTTTTCCGCCTGTCCCGTTACTCTTCATCCATGAGCGTTCTGGTCCATGTTCTGAAAGAAGAATCGGCCAATATTGGTGCCGCCATGTTTGTGCTGATGATGATGATTATCCTCGCCGCCAATATCGTTTATCTGGCCGAGCACGACGCACAACCCGAAGCCTTTGGCACCATCCCGGATGCCTTATGGTGGGCGGTCATTACCATGACGACGATTGGTTACGGTGATGTTATTCCGGTAACGGTGATCGGTCGCGTGTGCGGGGCCGGTATCGGTATTCTCAGTGTTGGCATGGTCGCCTTGCCCGCCGGTATTCTGGCATCGGGTTTCAATGACGCCCTGCACAGACGCCGGCAACAGTTCAAGGAAATGGTCGATGACGCCTTCATGGACGGTGTTCTGGACGAAAATGAACTTTCCGGCATTCGGGAAGAACGTGACGTTCTGGGCCTCAACGAAAAACAGGCCAACGCCATTATTCAGGAAGCCAGTAATCAAACCAGAGTTCGGTTAGGTTCCTGCCCTCACTGCGGCAAACAAATCCGCGGCTAGAGCAAAACTTCACCCGATTCGATCAGGCCGCGGCGTGAATAGCCGCTGCCTTGACGCCATCGGTCACATGGCTTTCGAACTGAACGAAATTCTTCTCAAACCGTTGGGTCAGATCACGCGCCTGGCTGTCGTAGGCGGAACCATCACTCCACGTATTACGGGGGTTCAACACATCACCCGGCACATCCGGACAGGATGTTGGCACCATAACACCGAAGTTGGGATCGGCATCAAACCCGGCTGATTCCAAGCGACCATCCAGTGCCGCATTCACCATGGCACGGGTGTATGCGATCTTCATACGATCACCCACTCCATAACCACCACCGGACCAGCCGGTGTTAACCAGCCAACATTTGGCACCGTGTGCGGCCATTTTTTCGCCCAGCAGTTTAGCGTACACCGTTGGGTGCCGTGGCATGAACGGTGCTCCAAAACAGGTGGAGAACGTGGCTGCCGGTTCTTTCAAACCGCGCTCGGTACCCGCAACCTTTGCTGTATAACCCGACAGAAAGTGATACATGGCCTGATCAGAGGTCAATTGCGATACAGGCGGCAACACACCAAATGCATCGCAGGTCAGCATCACGATATTCTTGGGATGCCCCGTCATACCGGTCTCCGACGCATTGGGAATTTGTGAAATATCGTAGGCTACGCGACCATTCTCACTGTACCTGGTATCAAAGAAATCCAGCTCCCGCGTGGCATCATCCATCATCACGTTTTCGATGATGGAGCCAAAGGTGCGCGTGGTCTCGAAAATCTCGGGCTCAGTCTCAAGGGTCAGGTTGATCGTCTTGGCATAACAGCCGCCTTCA
>Ga0233427_10000260_pt1 | contig 70082 bp, 72 predicted proteins | sample SI_118_April2016_5_FD_179885 | JGI IMG/M metagenome (GOLD analysis project Ga0233427, IMG submission 179885) | Seawater microbial communities from Saanich Inlet, British Columbia, Canada - SI_118_April2016_100_MG | ecosystem: Environmental > Aquatic > Marine > Inlet | place: Canada: British...
TAAATTATAATAGTCAAGCAAATTTAGATGATGGTAGTTGTAAGTATCCTGTAATTATAGTTAAAGGTTGTATGGATGTTGAAGCTCTTAATTATGATAAGGATGCATTGGAGGATAATGGTTGGTGCGAATACTGCCCATGTAATTACAAACCAAATCCAGATTATGATCCGAAAAGAAATTGTGGTGAGAAATGTATTCCAGAATTTGATTTTATTGCAGGATGTATGGATGAAGGAGCTATCAATTATAATTCAGAAGCGACAAAATCTGACAAATCTTGTAAATACTGCCCATGTGATACTGAAAATTACTACTATGTTTTAAATGAAAGTAAAAATTGTGAAGGAGATCCTTGCATTAAAGTAGAAAGAGAAAAAGAAGTAGTAAATGATAAAGATTGTTCATTATGCGATTTTATCGATTTAAATGGTAAAATTGGTATTGAATTAAAAACAACTGGTACAATAACTGATAACGAATAAAATTAAAATTATGAAAAATTTAACAAGAATATTTATATTTCTAGGTGTTTGTTTAGTTACTCTTACTAATGCTCAGAAAATACAGAAGGAACATTTTACAACAATTGATAAATTGTTTTATGTTGAACTAGGAATGACCTCTAATGAAGTTCAGACTACATTAGGAGTAGAACCATTTGATTTTTATCAGAACCTTGCTGAAGGTGAAATGATTATTGAATACAGGTATTTACATAAAAAGTTAGAAATAAGATCAAAAGATAATAATTATGTAAAATCAAAAGGAGCGGATTATTTCACAGAAGCCTCTTCTATCTATTGTACATTTGATAAGGATAAAAAGTTGATAGCTTTTTACACTGATGCTGGTAATGAAAATAGTGAAGACGCTTATCTCTGGGAAAATACAATTAAACAGTATAATACAAACCCAGATTGTAGCAATACTTGTGTAATTGTAATTGAAAATAATGATAAAGTTTCCCAAGAAATAATTGATGAAACTGAAAAAAAGGACACTAAAAAGAAAAGTAGGTTTTCTAGAAAATAAAAAGGGAAAGCTGAAAACCTTATAAAGTAGGCAAATATTAAAACAAATAATTATGAAAAAATTAATGACAATTTTTGGAGCATTCTTTTTAGCTTCAGTAGTATTGACCTCTTGTGGAGATGTAAATGTAGAAGATCTTGACAAGGGTATTGACAATGAAGAGGATGCAGTAGAGGCTATGATTACTATAAAGAAGGCTCAAATCGAGATGATTGATAAGGCTATGGGTCCAATGCAAGAGTTAGCTGATATGGAAGATAGAGGTGATGATATTGGTGAAGCATCTGATGATGTATGGGAAAAGATTTATAATTAGATTGTTATCTTAATAAAAACTGATAATTTTATATATAATACATATATTTTATTAAATTTGTCAAATAGATTCAAAGGGAAAGCCGAAAACCTTAATAGAGTAGGCAAATTTTAAAATTATTTAATTATGGAACATTTTAACGAACCTCATTCAAGTGTGAATGAACCAACTCCAACTCAACCTAATGTGGGGAATAACTTCGGTTCAGCTATTGGTAAGAGTTTCTTTATCTTGATTATTCAGGTTTTTGTAATGCCAATAAAAGTGTTAAAGGCTTCAGTAAGATCAATAAGTTCTGCATCTCAAGATGGTGAGGAAACTGATTTTGTAATTTTATTGTGGATTAAAAACCTGTATGAAGCGTTAATTGTTCTATGTTATCCATTAGGGTTATTGGGAATAGTTATAACTGCTTTAGATATGAGACATGGCGCTGGCCAATTTTTTATTGGTTCTGTTATTATGTTGTATTTTATTCCAATCGCACTAGGCTTATTTAAGGAATTAATAGCAGTTACGGTTATTAATGTAGTTAAACTTGAGGAAATTGCAAGAAATACAAAAAAAGATTAATTTAGGATACCTTAATGCAGAAGCATTTGAAGTTATGGACGATCCAACTAAAGTTGAAGAGATAACAAAGAAATGGGAGAAGAAATTAAAACAGTGTACAGATTTATCAGAAACAAATGTAGATTTTCAAGTTGAGATTGAAGAATGTTTGAAAACAAAAATGTCTGAAGAGTAGGAGTAATATTTTAAATTCTTTTTGAGTGTTGATATTTCTAAAAAAACAGAGATTTTCATCTCGGTTTTTTTATATCCTATTAACACATTTCTTCTGGTTTTACCCACTTATCAAATTCTTCTGCAGTAAGGTAACCCAAATTAATACTTTCTTCTTTTAGATTTGTTCCGTTTTCATGAGCTGTTTTAGCTATTTTAGCAGCTTTCTCATAACCAATCTTGGTGTTTAGTGCTGTAACCAACATTAAAGAATTATCTAAATTCTTTTTTAGGTTTTCTTGGTTAGCTTCAATACCAACAGCACAATTTAAATCAAAAGAAACACAAGCATCACCAATCAATCTTGCAGATTGTAAAAAGTTGGATGCCATTAGAGGTTTAAACACATTTAGTTCGTAGTGTCCTTGCATTCCTCCAACAGATATTGTAACATCATTCCCTATTACTTGTGCACAAACCATTGTAATAGCTTCTGATTGTGTTGGGTTTACTTTCCCTGGCATAATAGAAGATCCTGGTTCATTTGCAGGAATGATGATCTCTCCAATTCCAGACCTTGGACCTGAAGCCAACATTCTGATGTCATTCGCAATTTTATTTAAAGAAACGGCCAATTGTTTTAATGCTCCATGGCTTTCTACAATAGCATCATGAGCGGCTAAGGCTTCAAATTTATTTTCTGCAGTAATAAATGGAAGTTCTGTAAAATCAGCAATGTATTTTGCTACTAATTCAGAATATCCTTCAGGAGTATTAATTCCCGTTCCAACTGCTGTTCCTCCTAATGCTAATTCCGAAAGGTGAGAAAGTGTATTATTAAGTGCTTTTAGTCCATGATCTAATTGAGATACATATCCAGAGAATTCTTGACCAAGTGTAAGTGGGGTAGCGTCCATTAGATGAGTTCTACCAATCTTTACAACATTCATGAACTCTTCAGATTTCTTTTGTAGAGTATTTCTTAATTGCTCCACTCCAGGGATTGTTGTTTCTACTAACATTTTGTAAGAAGCAATATGCATTCCGGTTGGGAAGGTATCGTTGGAGCTTTGAGATTTATTTACATCATCATTAGGGTGTACTGATTTTTCAGAATCTTCTAAACTTCCACCACCAATTACATGAGATCTGTTAGCAATTACTTCATTAGTATTCATGTTACTTTGTGTTCCACTTCCTGTTTGCCAAATCACAAGAGGGAATTGGTCGTCATGTTTTCCTTCTAAAATCTCATCACATACTTTTGATATTAAATCTCTTTTTTCGGTAGATAAAACTCCTAGTTCACAATTGGTGTGAGCGGCAGCCTTTTTTAAATAGGCAAATCCATAAATAATTTCTAACGGCATAGATGCTTCACTTCCTATTTTAAAGTTATTTATACTCCTTTGAGTTTGAGCTCCCCAGTATTTTTCTGCAGGAACTTTTACTTCTCCCATTGTATCTTTTTCAATTCTATAATTCATAACAAAAATGTTTTGATAGTTTTAATTGTTGTTGTTTATTTGCAGTACAAAATTAATAATTATGAAATTTCTAGGCTTCCTTATATTTGTATTTGTTTTTTTAATGGCTTTTTGGGCTATTATATTTTTAGCTTCTGTTATTCCTTACTTCATTTTTGTGTGGATTAAAGAAGGTAAATTAGAAAAAGATCAGATTCCTAATTAATTTATTATTTCCAAAACATTTTCTGGAGGTCGTCCAATAATCGCTTTTTCTCCATTTATTACAATTGGTCTTTCCATAATTTTCGGGTGTTTCACCATTCCCTCAACAATTTCTTTGTCTGTTAAATCTTTCCCTTTATAATTATCAATCCAAATTTGTTCTTTTTTTCGGACTAATTCAATTGGACTGATTCTCAATTTCTCTATTATTTCTTCTAATTCTATAACGCTTAAATTATCTTTTAAGTACTCAATAATCTCAATATTTCCTCCTTTTTCCTGAATCAGATTTAGGGTCTGTTTACTTTTGCTACATCTTGGATTGTGGTATATTTTCATATTGTTATTTTTGTCCAAACTCCATTAAGTAACTCTTTATAAACGGATTTAATTCTCCATCTAATACGGCATCCGGATTTGTTGATTCAAGATTTGTTCTTAAATCTTTTACCATTTTATAGGGGTGAAGTACATAGTTTCGTATTTGAGAACCCCATTCTATTTTCTTTTTATTTCCTTCTAACTTATCTTTCTCATCCTGAATTTTCCTGATTTCTAATTCGTAAAGTTGAGATTTTAAAAGTTGTAGTGCTTTTGCTTTATTTTCTAACTGTGATCGGGATTCAGAGTTTTCAATTGTAATTCCAGTTGGTCCGTGTTTTAACCTTACTGCCGATTCTGTTTTATTTACACCTTGCCCACCCGCACCACTTGCTCTAAATGTGTCCCAGCTTATTTCAGATGGATCAATTTTAATTTCAATAGAGTCATCCGCTAAAGGATAAACAAATACAGAAGCAAAAGAGGTGTGTCTTTTTGCATTAGAATCAAATGGAGAAATTCTGACTAAGCGGTGGACTCCATTTTCTCCTTTTAAATTTCCAAATGCGAAATCTCCTTCAAACTCTAATGTCACGGATTTTATTCCTGCAGTATCTGCTTTTTGGAAATCGAGTTCCTTTATTTTAAATCCGTTTTTTTCTCCCCACATCAAATACATTCTCATTATCATTTCTGCCCAATCTTGGCTTTCAGTCCCTCCTGCTCCTGGGTTTATGGTCATTACAGCCGACATGTTGTCTTCTTCTGCACTTAACATGTTTTTAAACTCTAAATTTTCTAAGGACTTTAAACAAATTTTATACTGACTTTCTAATTCTTCTTCTGTACATTCACCTTCTTTTGTAAATTCTTCTAAAATTTTAAGTTCGTCAATTTCAGTTTTTACTTTATTGTAGGAATTAACCCAAATTTTAACTTTACTAATTTGTTTTAATGTTTTTTCTGCTTCTTTTGGATTATCCCAAAAGTTATTTTGATGAGATATTTTTTCTAATTCTGCAATTTTAGTTTCTTTTATTTCAATAGAAAGAAATTTATACAAATCATCTAATCTGTTTTGTAGTCCTGATATTTGTTCGGAAGAAATCATTTGTCAAAAATACTTATTTATCTTTGTTAATTAACTCCCAAATCAGATTGCTTTCAAATCCTTTTTGTTGTAAGTATTTGGATATTTTCCCATTGCGGATAAACTTATTTTTTTCTTTTAAGGAATCTCTCTTCTTTTCGTATAATTGTTGTAAAGTGTTCAGGTATTCTTTATCCTCTATTTGTAATAATCCTTTATTAATACAGATTTCAGAAATCTTTTTTATTTTTAGTTCGTTCTTAATTTTTATTTTCCCCCATCTTTTTATTCTAAATTTCCCTCTACAAAAGGACTCAGAAAACCTTAATTCATTAATGAATTGTTCACTTATTAAATCAAGTATTATCATCTCAATAGTACTCTTCATCAATCCCCATTCATTTAATTTTTTCTCAACATCCCATTGGCATCTGTCTTGTAAAGCGCAGTACGATTGAATTCTTTCAATCGCTTCTTTTATATTATAAACCCTGTTTTTTTGCACCTCCCAAAATTACATAATAAGTTTATTAATTCTATTTTTGTCGGAATGAAAAATAAATCGGCTATAACATTATTATTTGTATCTAATATTATTTCTGGTTTCGCTCAAGGAATTAGTATGATGGCGATACCTTGGTATTTTATAGAAATTGTAAATGAACCATCTTTATTTGCATTTGCTTATGCAATAATTACTTTCCTGACTTTGTTTTGGGGATTGTATGCTGGAACAATAATTGATAGATACCCCAGAAAAACGGTATTTATTATTACTAATATTATTTGTGGAACTATAATAGCTACCGTTGCTGCTTCTGGATATTATTTGGGAGATGTGAACCATTATTTGGTGCTTTTGGTTTTTGGAGTTACCATATTTAATTACAATATTCATTACCCGAATTTGTATGCTTTTGGGCAGGAAATTACAGAGCAAAGAAATTATGGTAAATTAAATTCTTATATTGAAATTCAGGGACAAGTTACGAGCATGATGGCGGGGGCATTTGCTGCTATTCTTCTTTCAGGGAGTTTAAATAATGAGTTTGTTATTGCAGGAATTTCAATTCCTTTACCTTTTAATATTGAGCCTTGGAGTATTCAAAAAGTATTTTTGATGGATGCGATTACTTATTTTATTGGGGTAGGGATTTTCTTTTTTATTCGATATACTCCAATTTCTACAAAAGAAATACATAAAGGCACATTATTTACTAGGTTAAAAGGAGGGTTTGCCTATTTGAAACAGAATAGAAGTATCTTTTATTTTGGAGTTTTTTCCTATATGTTGTTTGCTTTTACTTTGGTTGAAGTACATGTTCTTTTACCTGGATATGTAAAAAGATTTTTGAAAGAATCTGTGAATGTATATGCATCTGCAGAGGTTTATTATTCCTTTGGAGCCATATTGGCAGGAATATTGATTTTTAGAATTTTCCAGAAATACAGCGCCTATCTTGGTGTGGTCTTTTTAATGATTACAGTAAGTTTCGCTTTTCTGAGTATGTCTTTTTATGAGAATATTTGGCTCTTCTTTTTAGCAAATTTAGTGTTGGGAATTTGCAATGCTGGAGTACGGATTTTAAGGACAACTTATTTATTTACTCATGTCCCAAATAATGTAATTGGGAGGGCAAATAGTTTGTTTAGTTCAATAAATGTACTTGTCCGTTCTCTAATGATTTTCTTTTTTTCATTACCTTTTTTTCTGGAAGGAAACAATATAAGATGGGGATATTTTATAGGGGCAATCTTTGTAGTTCTATCTGTTTTTCCTTTATTATTGAGTTACAAAAAGGAGAAGAAAATAGTCAATAAAACTACTTAACTACACTATATTGTAAAAGGTGTAATCTTTCATCAGAAATTATGATAATTTTTCTGTCGTACTTTTTTGCCCAATTGTGTCTGATTGAAGAGAAAAATAATCCTTTGTTTATATGAGAGGCTACAAATGGGTGTGTGGCAATTTTAATTTCACCTTTTTGTATTTTAGTTAAGTTCCCTATTTTATTCTCAATTGTATCTACTAAAAGTAAACTTGAGTCAATCTTACCATTGCCTGTACACATTGGACATTTCTCTCTGGTATCAATGTTCATTTCTGGACGAACTCTTTGTCTAGTAATTTGCATTAAACCAAATTTCGTAAGTGGTAAAATATTATGTTTGGCTTTGTCGGTTGACATCCCCTCTGTTAATTTATCGAAAATTAATTTTCTGTTTGTAGCATTCTTCTGATCAATAAAATCAACAATTATAATTCCTCCCATATCTCTAAGTCGGAGCTGTCTTGCAACTTCTTCAGCTGCAATCAGATTAACCGCTAAAGCATTTGCTTCCTGATTTTTTTTTGAATCTACTTTTTTCCCACTGTTTACATCTATTACATGTAAGGCTTCAGTGTGTTCAATTACCAAATAAGTTCCGTTTTTCATTGTAGCAGTTTTTCCGAACGAACCTTTTATTTGTTTTGTAATTCCTAATTCTTGAAAAACTGGAGCCTCTCCTTTGTATAGTTTCACTATTTTTTCTTGTTCTGGTGCGATTCTTGATAAATATTCTTTTAGTTCCAAATATAATTCCTGATTATTTATATGAATGTTACTGAATTCTGAATTCAATAAATCTCTCAAGATTGCAGAAGATCGGTTAAGTTCACCTAATATTTTATCTTTTACTTGGGCTTTTTGTAGTTTTTTGAATATTGTCTGCCACTTTTTGTACAAATTTTTCAAATCTCTATCTAGTTCTGCCACTTTTTTGTTTTCCGCAACGGTTCTTATTATTACTCCAAATCCTTGTGGCCTTATACTCTGAATTAATTTTCTTAATCGGGATCTTTCTTCTTTGCTTCCAATTTTTTGAGACATGGAAATTCTATCAGAAAATGGAATTAAAACCATGTACCTTCCAGCCAAGGAAATTTCGGTTGTAAGTCTTGGTCCTTTGGAAGAGATAGATTCTTTGGATACTTGAACTAAAATTTGGTCTCCAGAAGATAATACTTCTTTTACCTGTCCGTGTTTATCGGTGTCTTTTTCCCTTTTGAAGTTCTTTAAAGAAGCGGTATTAAGTTTTTTATCTAATACCTTTTTGGTAAATTTATTAAAAGAATTTACCTGTGACCCTAAATCTAAGTAGTGAAGAAAACCATCTTTTTCGTGCCCAACACCAATAAATGCAGCGTTTAGCCCGGAAACGATTTTTTTTACTTTTCCTAGGTAAATATCTCCAACTGAATAATCATTATCATGATTTTCTTTGTGAAGCTCTATTAATTTTCCATCTTTTAAAAGGGCAATTACAACTTCAGTTGATCGAGAATCAATTACAAGTTCAAATTTCATATATGAAATTATTAATTAAGAAGACGATTAAGTCTACTTATTCTTGTGTCTATTTTTTCTTAAACGCTTTTTACGTTTATGAGTTGCAATTTTTTTTGCCTTCTTCTTTTTTGCTCCTGACATATCTTAATTTTTGTTTAAGCAGAATTCTGCTTTGTTATTTTATATTGTTTTTCACCTCATTTTTAAAAACCTTGGAAGGTTTGAAAAATGGAATATGGTGAGCTGGAATAATAATTGTTGTATTTTTTGAAATATTTCTTCCTGTTTTTTCTTTCCTTTCTTTTGCTAAAAATGTTCCAAATCCTCTCAAGAAAACTGATTCTTCATTTTTTATTGAATCTTTTATTTCGGCCATTAAAGATTCTACAACTGCTAGTGTTGTTGTTTTTTCAATACCAGTTTTTTCAGATATCTTGCTTACAATTTCTGCTTTTGTCATTTTTTAGTAAATATATAGTTTGTTAATTTATTATTCTCCCTATTTTTGGGTTCGCAAATATATTAAAAATACAATAAAAAGACACAGCATTGTATTCTTTTTTTTATTTGCATAATATTAATATTCAATCAATTATGTATTTTTCAAATTCGATAATAAGCTGGTATAATAAAAATGCAAGAGAATTGCCTTGGCGTAATACGGTGAATCCTTATAAAATTTGGCTTTCGGAAATTATTTTACAACAAACAAGAGTCAGTCAGGGATTACCTTATTATCTTAAATTTATAGAGAATTTTCCAACAATTAATCATCTTGCTTCTGCATCCGAAAATCAGGTGATGAAATTATGGCAAGGACTAGGTTATTATTCCAGAGCAAGAAACATGCATTTTACTGCAAAATATATTGTTCAATATTACAATTCTCAGTTCCCTGAAAACTACAATGAGATTTTAAAATTGAAAGGAATAGGAGAGTATACCGCTGCGGCAATCTCATCTTTTTGTTTTGATTTGCCTCATGCTGTTGTTGATGGAAATGTTATTCGAATTTTAAGTAGATATTTTGGAATAGAAATTCCATACGACACTTCTGAAGGTAAAAAAATATTTAAAAATCTAGCAGAGAGGGAGTTGAATGTTGATTTATCGGCAATTCATAATCAGTCAATAATGGAATTTGGAGCTTTGCAATGTGTACCAAAATCACCAAATTGTTCTGTTTGTACTTTAAGTGAAAATTGCATGGCTTTTAACTCAAATTTGATAGACTTATTACCGCTTAAAAGTAAAAAAATAAGTGTTAAAAAAAGATATTTCAATTATTTGATTATTGAAAATGAGGACTCAACATTTTTGCAAAAACGCAATAGTGGAATTTGGAAATCCTTGTATGAATTCCCTCTTATTGAAGGAGATTTTACAGAAGAAAAACTACTTAAATCTGATGAGTTTGATGAAATATTACAAAATTCAGACTTTACAATTGGTTTTGTTTCCAAACAGGTAACACATCAACTTACACACCAAACTATTTTTGCGAAATTTTGGCACATTAAAGTTTCTTCTTTTCAAAATAAGAAATATAAAGAGGTAAATTGGGATTGTTTTATCGACTTTCCTATCCCCAGATTGATAGATAAATACTTGAAAAATATTGAAAAAGTTACTAATTAATTCCCTATATTTGTGAAAAAATAATAGTTATGGCAGGAGTAAATAAAGTTATATTAGTTGGAAATTTAGGAAAGGATCCAGAAATAAGACATTTGGACACAGGAGTGGCAGTGGCAAATTTTTCGTTAGCAACTACCGAATCGTACAAAAATAAAAGTGGTGAAAGAGTAAGTAATACAGAGTGGCACAATGTGGTACTTTGGAGAGGTCTTGCAGAGCTTGCAGAAAAATATTTGAAAAAAGGCAATTCTGTTTATATTGAAGGGAAAATTAGTACCAGAAAATGGGAAGATAAAGAAGGAAATACAAGATACTCAACCGATATAATTGCTGATAAAATGACCATGCTTGGCTCCAAATCGGATAATGAATCTTCTAATCCAAAAGAAGAACCTTCTGAAACAATAAATTCGGAAGTTCCGTCACAAGATGATAGTAAAGGAGATCTACCATTTTAATATATAAAATACTTTGAAAGAAGACCCCATACCCTTTTTGTTAAACACCACTTTTTCCGTAGAGATTAATGAAATTTCATCATCAATAATAATTGGTTTTATTATTGTTTTAATTTTAATCTTTATTTCATCATTAATTTCAGGTTCGGAAGTTTCATTTTTTTCTTTAAACTCACAGAATTTAGATGAACTTTCTAAAACGGATACTAAAAAAGAAATTCAGATAAGAAGGCTGTTAAAAACACCTAATAAATTACTTGCTACTATTTTGATTGCAAATAATTTTGTGAATGTTGCTATTATTGTAATTTCCTCATACTTAACATCTATTTTGTTTGATTTTGATGAATCACCAATTTTCCAATTTATCATTCAAGTGGTAATTATTACATTTATTTTGGTGTTGTTAGGTGAGATAACTCCAAAGGTTTACGCAAAACAACATGCGGTAAATTTTAGCAAACGAATTGTATCATTAATATCATTTCTAGAAAAAATATTTTCACCAATATCTTATTTGTTAGTTTCTTCTACTTCATTTATTGATAAAAGATTGAAACAAAAATCGGAAGATATTTCCATGAACGAAATTCAGAAGGCAATTGATTTGACAGAAAATAATCTAGAAAATGAAGATGATAAAAGAATTTTGAAATCTATTGTGGAGTTTGGAAATATTGATGTGAAAGAAATAATGAAACCCAGAACGGATGTAATTTCTATTGAAATGAATACAGAATATTCGGAGGTTTTACAAATCATTGTAAATTCTTCTTATTCCAGAATTCCTGTTTACAAAGAGTCCTTTGATGACATAAAAGGGATACTTTACATAAAGGATTTACTTCCTCATCTTTCCAAAGAAAATTTGGATTGGTTTTCATTGTGTCATTCTCCACTTTTTGTTCCAGAAACAAAAAAAATTAACGATTTGTTAAAAGAGTTTCAGACTAAAAAAATCCATTTAGCTATAGTTGTTGATGAGTATGGAGGTACCTCTGGAATTGTAACTTTGGAAGATGTACTAGAAGAAATTGTTGGAGAGATAAATGATGAGTTTGATGATGATGGAAAACAATATTCTAAATTAGATGCTGATAATTTTATTTTTGAAGGGAAAACTTCATTAAATGATTTTTTGAAAATTGTTGATGGAGAAACAGATTACTTTGATGATGAAAAAGGAGATTCGGATTCTTTGGCCGGTTTAATTTTGGAGAGCTGTGGAGTTATTCCTAAAATTTCAGATAGGATAGAGTTTCCTCCATATACTTTTATAATTGAATCGGCAGATGACAGGAGAATAAAAAGGATAAAAGTCATCATTAAAAGATGAAAAAACTAACATATATTTTTGTTGGAATTGCTGTTATTTTGGGAGTATATTTTCTGTTTTCTACTACAGAAGAATATTATATTCCTAAGCCAGAAGCACTCCTTAAAATAAATTTACCTGATTCTAATTCTACTTTTCATGCAATTGATAACTTTACTTTTTCACATTCAAACTCTGCAGTTGTGCTTTCAGATGACAATGTAAATTATTCTATTTACTATCCTGATTATGATGTGAAAATTAAATTTTACCATGCCCTTTCATTAAACTTGGAAGTTGACAGATTTTATTTTGAGAAAGAAATGAATTCACATATCAATCAATCATATGATTATGCAGAAGTGCCAATTGAGAACAAAGAATTAAATATTTATGGGATACTTTATTTTCTGGAAGGCGTAGATGTGGCAACTTCAGCATCTTTCTTTATTAACGATAATATCGAAAATATTGTAAGTGGAAATATAGAGTTTTCTACTTCAATTGATTATCAAATTTTACCTCAAAACAGAATAATGAAAATGGAAGTTTTGAAATTTATTGAATCTTTTCGTTGGATTGAGATTGATGAATAAGATAAATTGTTCCTAAAACCAATAAAGCTGCAACAAACTGATGTGTAATTGCTGTGTGTTTTTGTACATCCAAAAGTAATGTGCTAATTCCTAATATTACTTGTACTAAAACCAAACTCAATACAATATTCCCTTCTTTCTTTAAGTTCGTATTCCTTGTTTTCTTCCATATATAAATAGAAAAAAGTAAAATTCCCCACGCAATCATTCTATGGATAAATTGAATATTCAAATCATTATTAAAAATATCAAACCCCTGAAAACTCTGATTGTAATATCCAAATAAGCTACTAATTACATTAGTTGCTTTATGCTGCCCCGCGTCCAATCCTGCAGTAAATGCTCCATAAATAAGTTGAATAGTGAGCACTCCTAAAAAGTATTTAGAATATTTATTAATTTCTTGATTCCCTTTAGGGATTTCCCTAATATCCAGTATCATCCAGAAAATATAAGCTGCCAAAGTGAGGGCTGCTACAAAATGAATTGCTAATCGGAAATGACTGACAGATGGTCTGTCAATCAAACCACTTTTTACCATAAACCATCCTATTCCTCCTTGTATTGCTCCCAGTCCTAAAAGGATAAAATATTTTTTCAATTCTTTTTTTGTAAACCACTTTTTAATCAGAAAGAAAAGGAAGGGAATAATAAAAATTATACCGAGTAATCTGCCGGTCATTCTGTGTAAATATTCCCAAAAGTAGATTTTTTGAAATTCTGAAACTGTCATCTCAGTATTTACTTTTGCTCCCTCCGGATAAAGTTTGTATTGATCAAATTCTACTTGCCATTCAGTGTCATTCATTGGAGGTAGTGTTCCTTCAAATTTCCAATTTACCATGGAGAGTCCAGAGTCGGTAATTCTGGTAATTCCTCCAATTATTACCATTAATATTACAATTGTAAGTCCGCTAAAAAGCCAATAACTCACTATTTCTTTTCTTTTCAAATTCATTATAGCAAAAGTAAGTAACATATATTTGCCGCGCTATATTTATTCAAATGAAAAAACAATACAATCATTATTTTATTCTTGCATTACTTGCCATTATTTGGGGTAGTTCGTTTATCCTAATGAAAAGAGGTTTGGATGCTTATTCTGATGTTCAAGTTGCAGCACTTAGGTTGTTTATTGCTTTTTTATCCTTATTACCTTTTATGTTTAAGGCACTAAAGAAGGTGAAACGAAATCAGATTTTACCATTAGCGATTGCAGGTATTTTAGGAAATGGTATTCCGGCATTTTTATTTACTCGAGCACAAACTACTTTGGAGAGTTCTTTTGTAGGGATATTAAATTCCTTAACTCCAATTTTCACTTTGTTACTCGGAATTTATTTTTTTAAAACAAAACCTAGTAAGATAAATATTTTAGGAATTATTATAGGATTTATAGGGGCTCTTCTGTTGTATTCTTCCGAGATATCTGAAGTAACTACTATAAATATTGGAGTATTACTGATAGTATTGGCTTGTTTCTTTTATGGTACTTCCGTAAATGTAATCCGAAAATATTTAACAGAATTAGATTCTATTTCTATTTCGGTAGTGGCCTTTTTGTTTGTTGGTCCCTTTGCAGGATTTTATATTTTTACAACTGATTTTCTGGAAATAGCAACTACTACAAATCAAGGTCTTATTTCCTTGGGTTATATTGTTATATTGGCAGTTATTGGCACTTCCTTTTCGGTGGTAGTGTTTAATAAATTGATAAAAGATACTTCAGCTATTTTTGCGGCATCTGTTACTTATCTTATCCCTGTAGTATCACTTATGTGGGGATTATTGGAAAATGAACAAATAAAAAACGAACACTACATTGGTGTAGTCATTATTTTATGTGGAGTATATTTGGTGAATAAGAAAAAATTTATTCCAAAATAATTCTCTTTTCTACTGTGCCATTATCATAAATATAAAATAGGGGAATGTTTTTTCTTTCTTTTGTTTCTTGTCCTAAAATATCTACCACTTTTAATAGTATTTTTTCATTTGATTCTATTTCTTGAATTGCTACAGAGCCTCCGCAAATAGTTTGTGTAAGTAATTCCGATCTGTACTGATTTATAGCAGAAACCATTCTATTTTTCTGTCCTTCTGTAAACAGATTCATACAAGCGTCATTGGTGTAATCCATATAATTCATAAACATATCTCCATTTACGTTTGTTGTGTTGCAAGAGTTGGGATCTTCAGGAAAAGAAGGACATCCATAATTTTCCCATTCTTGAGTTGGAGTATCGTTTACTTGGTCATCTCCACAGCTATTCCATCCCGTACCCCATAAGTGATCTAAATTTAGCCAATGTCCTACTTCATGGGTTGCAGTTCTTCCCTTTCCGTATTGAGGATCGTTAGTTATTCCAAAATATTGATATGCAATTACTACTCCATCATCTGGGTCTGTCCAGTTTGATGGTACAGAAGAATATCCTAGCAGGTTGTCCAAACTACAAACCCAAATATTCAAATAATCTTCAGAAGGCCATCCTTCAGTTCCTCCATCTGCAGTATGTTTTACACCATCATCTGATATGTCAAAAGAACTCACAGTAGTTTGTGTTCTGGTAATTCCATTTGTAGTATTTCCATTTGGGTCGGTAGTTGCAAGGCAAAATTCAATTTCACAATCTGCCGATATTGGTTTCCATACAGTAGGAGTATTGAGAGTGTCAATATTTAGTTTTCTGAAATCTTTATTCAATACATCAATTTGAGAAAGTATTTGTGTATCTGAAATATTCTGAACCGGATTTTTCCAAACAACATGAACTACTACTGGTATAGTAATGATACTTTTAGTAGAATAATTTGTATTGTTTTCCATCCATTTTTTTGTATCTGTATTTACTTTTTGTTTTGCAGTTGCAAACTCAGTATTGTTTTGTAATAAATTTTGTGTTCGTAGTGTAGTTCCACATCTTTGTTGTGCAAAAGTATTTGCAGATAAAATTACTAGTAGAGATAGAAATATTTTCTTCATTATTTGTTTTTTTAATTGCAACAAAAATAGGAGTATTTTTCCATCTGGCAACTATGTTGTTTTTACAATCTTATTTATCCAAAAAATAATTAAATATTTCATCTCTATTTTATTATAATTTATTAGTTTTGCAGTCCGAATTTAAAAAATAATTAATAATGTACGCAATAGTTGAGATAGCAGGGCAACAATTCAAAGTTGAAAAAGATCAGCAGATATTTGTACACAGATTAGAAGTAAAAGAAGGATCGAAAGTAGATTTCGAAAACGTTCTTTTAATTGATAATGGTGGAAAAGTAAATGTTGGCGCCCCAGCTGTAAAAGGCGCCAAAGTCACGGCCAAAGTACTTGAGCACCTTAAGGGTGACAAAGTAATTGTATTCAAGAAGAAAAGAAGAAAAGGATACAAAGTGAAGAATGGTCACAGACAATATTTAACAAAACTTGAGATTTTGAAAATTGATGAAAAAGCAGCCGCTAAGAAAGCTCCTGCAAAAAAATCAGAACAAAAAACTGAAGTAAAAGCTAAACCAGCAGCTAAAAAGCGGGTAGCTAAAAAAACAACAATCAAAAAGACTGCAGCTAAAAAAGCTGAGTAATCTTTTATAAAACTATAATACAATGGCACATAAAAAAGGAGCGGGTAGTTCGAAAAACGGAAGAGAATCGCAAAGTAAACGATTAGGTGTGAAGATTTTTGGTGGACAAAATATTATCGCTGGAAACATTATTGTTCGTCAGAGAGGAACAGTTCATCATCCAGGTGATAATGTAGGTCTTGGTAAAGATCATACTTTATTTGCACTTGCACATGGAATTGTAAAATTCACAAAAAAGAAAAATAACAGATCATATGTATCTGTTGTAACTGAGTAATTTAATTTCTCGGAAATATACTATAAAAACTCTTGAGAAATCAAGAGTTTTTTTGTTTACTTTTGTACCGAAAATAAAAAATAAAAAATGTTACAAATACAATTTTTAAGAGAAAACAAAGAAAGTGTTATCGAAATCCTAAAAGTAAAAAACTTTGACGCTTCTACTATTATTGATCAGGTGATTGCTTTAGATGACAACAGAAAATCAACACAATCTTCTTCTGACGAGCTACTTTTCAGAGCAAATGCTATTGCAAAGGAAATAGGAATTCTGTTCAAATCAGATAAAGGAGAGGAAGCAAATATTTTAAAAGAAGAATCTGTACAAATTAAAGAAAAAACAAAATCACTTCAATCTTCACTTTCTGAAATTGAAAGTGATATCTGGAAGCTATTAGTTCAAATACCAAATATTCCTCATCCATCTGTTCCTGCAGGTAAGTCGGATGCGGATAATGAAGTGATAAAAGAAGTAGGCGAAATCCCTCAACTTTCTGAAAATAAAAAACCACATTGGGATTTATGTTCTCAGTATAATCTGATTGATTTTGAATTAGGAAATAAAATTACGGGAGCAGGTTTTCCTGTTTACAAAGGTAAAGGAGCGAAATTACAAAGAGCGCTAATTGCATATTTCTTAGATAAAAATACAGATGCAGGTTATACCGAATATCAACCTCCTTATTTAGTGAATGAGGATTCTGGTTTTGGTACGGGACAACTTCCTGATAAGGAAGGACAGATGTACCATGTAACGGAAGATAATTTGTATTTAATACCAACTGCTGAAGTGCCGTTAACTAATTTTTTTAGAGATATAATTGTAAAGAAAGAAGAGTTTCCTATAAAATGTACTGCTTATACTCCTTGTTTCAGAAGAGAGGCCGGTTCTTACGGAAAAGATGTAAGAGGATTGAATAGATTACATCAATTTGATAAAGTGGAGATTGTACAAGTTCAACACCCAAAAGATTCTTACGATACTTTGGATGTTATGGTAAATCATGTAGCAAATATTTTGGAGGAGTTGGAATTACCATACAGAATATTAAGATTGTGCGGTGGAGATTTAAGTTTTACTGCTGCACTTACTTTTGATTTTGAAGTATATTCTGCAGGACAAGATAGATGGCTAGAAGTTAGTTCTGTTTCTAATTTTGAAGGATACCAATCCAACAGATTGAAACTGAGATATAAAGACGAGAATGGGAAAACACAATTGTGTCATACCTTAAATGGAAGCGCACTAGCACTACCAAGAATATTTGCTTCACTTGTAGAGAATAACCAAACTGAAAACGGAATTAAGATTCCGAAAGTATTACAAGATTACACTCGTTTTGATACAATTAACTAGATGAGACTGACTCTTGTATTTTTATTTTGTGTGTCGTTTGCTTTTTCACAAACAAACGATTCTCAAATTGCACAGCAGTTTTACCAAAATGGAGAGTACGAAAAAGCAATTGATATTTTTAAAAATCTAAGCAAAGGAAATAACTTCCATTTGTATTATCATCCTTATTTTAACTCATTGGTAAATACCAAAAATTATGAGGAAGCTGAGAAGTTGTCCCTAAGAATGACCAAGAAAATTTCCAATAGCTTCATCTATTTTGTGGATTCGTACATGGTGCAACTTAAAAATGGAAATGATAGAAAGGCAAAAAAAACTTTAGAGAAAATTAATTCCAAATTGAAAAAAAAAGATGCTCAAGTTGTGAGTGTTGCCAATACTTTTATAAAATATCAGATGTATAATCAGGCACTGAAATGCTATCAAGTTGTAATAGAAAATAACACGAAAAGAAAAAGTACTTACAGAATGCAGATTGCACAACTTTATCTGTATTTGGATAAAGATGTTCAGATGGTGGAAGAGTACCTTACTTTGATAGAAGAAAACCCAACTCAAAAACAAACTGTACAAAATTACTTACAGCGATACCTGAATAATGATGGAATAAAAAGTGATAAAAATTACAATGCTGTAAAAAATGGATTGTTGAAATACAGCCAAAAAGAAAGAGAAGGACATTTATTTACTGAGATGCTCATTTGGCTTTTTATGCAAAACAATCAGTTCGACTTGGCTTTTTTGCAGGCAAAAGCATTAGATAAAAGATTGAAAGAAAATGGTTTCCGTTTGTATAATTTGGCAGAAACATTTTTGGACAATGAATATTACAATTTATCAATAAAAGCATACAATTACATTATTGAAAAAGGAGAGGAGAATTATTATTACATTGATGCTCATGTAAATAAATTGTATTCCATGGGAGAGCTTTCTTCCAGAAAAGAGAATGATTTGAAGGAGTTGGACGATTTGTATAAAAAAACCATTGAGGAGTTGGGACAGAGCAGAAAAACCATTTTACTGATAAATAATTATGCACACTTTAAGTCATTTATAATACACGATTTGATTTCTGCAGAAAGTATTTTGTCGGAAGCTATGGAAATTCCTCAACTTTCAAAATCAGATTTGGCAGAATGTAAATTGGTGTATGCGGATGTAATGCTACTTTCCGACCAAGTATGGACCGCACTTTTGTATTACTCTCAAGTAGAAAAGGATTTTAAGGAAACTCCAGTAGGACATGAGGCCAAACTCAGAAGATCAAAAATTTCTTATTATCAAGGAGATTTTGATTGGGCACAATCTCAGTTGGATATTTTAAAGGCTTCTACTTCCAAACTTATTGCCAATGATGCTATGGATTTATCATTGTTGATTACAGATAATTTGAATTTAGACACTTCTACAGTTCCCATGGAAATGTACGCAAGGGCGGATTTACTTTTTTACCAAAACAGATTTGAGGAAGCGATTACTACTTTGGACTCTATTTTAACAACTTACTCAGGACATACTTTGTCGGATGAAATATATTTCAGGAAATACCAAATTTACCAGAAAATAGGAAATACTGATAAAGCAATTGAGATGCTGGAAACCATTGTTACAGATTATGCATTTGATATTTTGGAAGATGACGCGCTCTTTCATTTGGCTCAGATTTATGAAAACGAAAAAAAGGATTTTGACAAGGCTTTTCATTATTATGAAACAATACTACTTCAATGCAGTGGAAGTATTTACACTGCTGAGTCCAGAAAAAAATACAGAAAACTAAGAGGAGACGATTTATGATAATATACAATGTAACATGTAGTGTGGATCCATCCGTAAGTGAGGAATGGTTACAATGGATGAGAGAAATTCACATTCCGGATGTGATGGAATGCGGGATTTTTAAAGAGGCACAAATTAATAAAGTGCTTTCTGAAAAAGATGGTGGGATTACTTATGCCATTCAGTATTCTTGTGAAAGCATGAAGGATTTACACCATTATCAAGTGAATTTTGCACCCCAATTACAGAAAAAACACAGCCAAAAATATTGGGATAAAGTGCTTGCTTTTCGTACATTAATGGAGGTTATTCAAGAGTATTAATTCCTGTTTTGAAAAAAGTAATTAAGGCATACTTACAATTAGAAGAACATGTCCTTTTAATGATAAAGGCTGAATTTTTTGTGCAGTTAATTGGGGCTGCTTTCTTCTTGATTTTAAATATCTATTTGGTAAAGCAGGGTTTTTCTGATCCTGAAATAGCCAATTTTATTTCCTTTCGTTTTCTAGCAGTTATGTTGTTGGCATTTCCTTTGGGTTTTTATATAAAAGGAAAACCGCTTAAGCCCTTTTTTTTGATGGGTAGTTTAGGTGTGCCTACGGTTGCTATCGCACTTGTTTTGGCTGTGCAGTATGGTTTGTATCAGTATTTGCCTACATTATTTATTTTGTGGGGAGTCGTTTTCACTTTGTTTCAAGTAAGTTCTTTACCTTATGTAATGAGGAATACTTCAGTTGAAAATCAATCGCATGCCATATCTTTAAATTATGCGACTCATAGTTTCGGAACGATATTAAGTGGAATAATTATCTTTGGTTTTGGACAGTTTATGCGAGAGATGGATGAAGGGATAATTCTATTATTTATTTCTGTACTTGGATTTGTTGGGGTCTATTATTTGTTGAAAATGAAGGTTGACATAGTAGTGCCTGTCAAAAAAGGCTTGCAATGGAAATCCTATGATTGGGACTTATTAATTAAGGCAATTATCCCAACTCTTATTATTGCTGTTGGGGCAGGACTCACTATTCCGTTTATTAATTTATTTTTCTTTCATAATTTTCAAATCGATTCCACAGGCTTTGCGGTTATTGGTGGGGTGGCTAGTGTGTTGGTTGCTTTTTTGGCTTTGCTTGTTCCTAATGTAAAAAATAAAATGGGTTTCAAAAAAGGGATAACTTATACGCAAACTACTGCCGTTATTGCTTTGGTTTCTTTGGCTACTACTGAGTTTTTTGCAAACTATTGGTGGGCGTTACCAGTGGCGGTTATGTGTTATTGGGTGCGTACTCCACTTATGAATATGGCGGCTCCCATGACCTCCGAACTTACTATGAATTATGTAGGAAAGAAAAATCAAGAAATGTTGAGTGCAATTATGGCGGCAATCTGGAGCGGAAGTTGGTTTTTTAGTTCGCAAATATTCAGGTACTTAAAAGCAGAAGGGTTGCCTTATGCCTATATTTTTTACATCACAGCCGCACTGTATTCTTTTGGGGTGTTTATGTACTACATCTTGGTATTGGATTATGAAAAGAGGAAATAATATTCTTTTAAGTTTTAATTTATTGCAAAAAAAGGTTTGTTAGTTTCTCCTTTCCAATTGTTGTTGAAGGTCCATGTCCGCAATACACCACAGTTTCACTGTCCAATAAAAATAGTTTTGTTTTTATACTTGCAATCAAAGTATCAAAATCTCCTCCTGGCAAATCTGTTCTCCCAATACTTCCATTAAACAAAACATCTCCCGCCACAATAAATTTATCCTCTTTACTACAAAGACAAATATGTCCGGGAGCGTGGCCAGGTGTAAATAATATTTCCAATTTACTTTCTCCAAATTCCAATACATTCCCTTCTTCCAAAAAGTATTTTGGGTATGGACTTCTCCTATAGTTTTCAAAACCATACATTTTAGCAATGTCTCCAGCTCCTTCTAAAAGTGGTAAGTCTGTTTTGTGCATATAAAGTTCCAAATTCCATTTTTCACTCACAAATTTATTTCCCAAAATGTGGTCAATATGGCAATGTGTATTTATCAGTTTTACAGGATTTAAATCATTTTTCTCTATAAAATTTACTAGTTCTTTCTCTTCATTTTTTTCATAACAACCCGGATCAATAATGATGCAATCTCCTGTATTGTCCCACAAAACAAAAGTATTTTCCTGAAAAAGATTAAATGTAAATGATTGAATTTTCATATAAATTTTTTTACAAAGATACATTTCTTATCTTTGCTTATCAGAAAAAATTCTACTATGAGTATTCCTACTATTGTTATTCTTATTTTTATCGGTTTGGCGGCCGGTTTACTTTCTGGTATTATTGGTATTGGAGGTGGACTGATTATGATTCCACTTCTTATTATTTTATTGGGATTGGATCAGCATACTGCACAAGGAACTTCTCTTGCTGTAATGCTACCTCCAATCGGAATTTTAGCAGCTATGAATTACTTTAAATCAGGAAACCTAAATTGGGAATATGCCCTTATTATTGCCAGTACATTTATTGTGGGAGGATATTTTGGATCCAAAATTGCACTTCAATTGAGTCCTCAAGTTTTGAGGAAAGTGTTTGGAGTTATCATGCTAGTCGCGTCCCTTAAAATGATTTTTTCAAAATGATAGATTCAATTAAAAATTTATCTGAAAAATATTTCAATAAAATTGTTGCAATCAGAAGACACATACACCAAAATCCTGAGCTTTCTTTTCAAGAACATGAAACTTCCAAATACATAAAATCTATTTTGGATTCTTGGAATATTTCCTATGTTGATAATATTGCCAATACTGGAATACTAGCAATTATTGAAGGAAAAAATCCTAAAAAAAAATGTATTGCCGTTCGTGCTGATTTTGATGCACTTCCTATAGAAGAAGAAAATGAAGTAGAATATTGTTCGGTAAATAAAGGGGTAATGCACGCCTGCGGACATGACGTACATACATCTTCAATGTTGGGAGCTGTTAAAATTCTAAACGAATTGAAAGAGGAATGGGAAGGAACAATAAAATTTATTTTCCAACCCGCAGAAGAGAGGATTCCCGGAGGAGCAAAACAAATGATAGAGGAAGGAGTATTGGAAAATCCGAATGTAGAAAATGTAATGGCACAACATGTTTTTCCTGATTTGGAAATTGGGAAAGTTGGATTCCGTGCAGGAATGTATATGGCTTCAACTGATGAAATTTACATCACAGTTTCTGGAAAGGGTGGACATGCCGCACTGCCAGAAAAATACAACAGTCCTATAATTGCATCTTCCAATTTGATAATGGAATTGGACAATCATTTTACAAAGGAAAGAAACAGACCTTCAGTTTTTGCCATTGGATTTGTAAATGCAGATGGATCTACAAATGTAATTCCAAAAGATGTGAAATTAATGGGAACTTTTCGTGCTATGGACGAGCAGTTTCGGGCAGAATCTCATAAAATAATGCAAAAAATTGCAAAAAATATTTCTGAAAAATACAATCTGGTAATTGATTTTGAAATTAAAAAGGGATATCCTTTTTTAAAGAATGACGAAATGTTTACAAATTTATCTTCCGAATTTGCAAAGGAGTATTTGGGAAAAGGAAATGTGGTGAACCTCCCAGTCCGAATGACTGCAGAGGATTTTTCCTATTTTACTTTCGAGCGGCCATCTTGCTTTTACCGATTAGGAATTCGAAATGAAGAAAAAGGAATTGTTCATGGATTGCATACTTCCAGATTTAATATTGATGAGGATGCTTTAAAAGTAGGTATGGGATTAATGAGCTGGCTGCTTATTAAAAATTTAGGAAATTAATTTTCTTCCAATTGTAGAAAATTCTTCTGAAAAAATATCTAATCTTTCGAGTAAATCTGTATTTGTAACTTTATCATCTGTAAAATCTTTTCCAGTAGCATATACAATTCTTGGCATCTGAATCATTCTCCATTCATTCATGCAAATTTGTGTTAAATGCATAGTGGAAAGGTAACTTCTTTCTCCTCCGGCAGCACAAATAATTCCAAAAAATTTTCCTTCCGCTTTCCCAAAACATCTATCTAAAATAATTTTTAGTCCATCATTTACACTGTAGCAATGTATTCCCATTCCAATTATTATATTGTCAACATTTTCTACTTTTTTAGATAGTAAATTCATGGATTCGGTTGGTCCTACATGACAAGGTAAAAGTTCCATTTTTCTAGCATCTACAAATTCTACATTTATACCTTTTTCAGATAATCTGTTGGAAATTTCTGTGCACAAAATAAATGATCTGGAATTTGTTGAGAGTGAACTCGATATAATAAGTGTATTCATTTTTTTAATTTCCTACTTCTGAGATAAACTGTATTCTAGCAATTCTTATTTCTTCATCCGAAAATTCATCTTCTCCATATTCATCTCTTGTTTCTTCCAACGAAAAATTTTCGGACACTTTAAAGAACTCAAAAAGTTCTTCTTGTTCATAGTCGTCCATCATTTCATCCAGCATATATTGTAAATTTACTTTCGTACCAGATTCAACAATTGTTTCAATTTCTTTGATGAGTTCGTCAGATGTAAGTCCTTTTGCCCGAGCAATGTCCTCCACAGAAAGTTGCTTGTCCACACTTTGTATAATATAAACCTTATTTGCCGATTTGTTGGCAACAGTTCTGATTACCATATCAGATGGTCGTTCAATATTATATTCTTTTACATATTTATCAATTACTACAGTAAAATAATCTCCATATTTTTTTGCTTTTCCCATTCCAACACCTTGTATTTGGCTCATTTCTTCAGTAGTAATTGGGTAGTTGTTGGCCATGTCAATTAAAGAGGATTCTTGAAAAATAATAGCTGGTGGAAGTTCAACTTCTTTAGATACTTCTTTTCTTAATTGTTTCAGTATCTTGAACAGAACATTGTCCATAGCTGCTCCTTTTTGTTCTCCGATAGAACTTGTTCCTAGTTTTTGATAATCATGGTCTTCAGTAATAATAAAACTTTGAGGATTTTTTAGAAACTCTCTTCCTTTTTCGGTTAATTTTATTGTGCCGTAGGTTTCAATTTCTTTTGTAATTATTTCTTGTACATAAGTTTGTCTGATAACGGCATGCCAAAATTCAATATTTTTCTCTTTCCCTGATCCAAATACTTCTGTTATAGTGGCTATGTGTTGATTAATTAGAGCATTTCCGTCACCTATCATTATTCGGGCAACTTCTTTTGCTTTAAAAGTTTCTTTACTTACTTCTATAGCTTTTAATAGTTTACATACAAAATCTTTTCCTTCAAATGTAGGTTTCGGATTTTTACAATTGTCGCACATTTGATTACAGTCTGCACTTTCAAAATCTTCTCCAAAGTAATGAAGTAAATATTTTCTCCTGCACATTGCAGTTTCGGCAAATGAAATGGTTTCCATTATGAGTTGCCTTCCTATTTCCTGTTCGCTTACTGGTTTTCCACTTAGGAAATTTTCTAACTTTTCTATATCTTTATAGCTGTAAAAAGTGACCAATATTCCTTCTCCATCATCTCTTCCCGCTCTTCCAGTTTCTTGGTAATAACCTTCCAAACTTTTTGGGATATCGTGATGTATAACAAAACGAATATCGGGTTTATCAATTCCCATTCCAAATGCAATTGTTGCAACAATTACATCACAATCTTCCATTAAAAATGCGTCCTGATGAATAACTCTCTTTTTTGATTCCAATCCTGCGTGATATGGAAGAGCGTTAATTCCGTTTACTTGTAGGGTTTCAGCAATTTCTTCTACTTTTTTTCTGCTCAAACAATAAACAATTCCCGATTTTCCGGGATGTTGTTTAATAAATTTAATCATTTCTTTTTCTACATCATGTTTTGGTCTGATGTCGTAAAATAAGTTTTTCCTATTAAATGAGTCTAAAAATAATTTTGCATCAATAACTTTTAGGTTTTTCCGAATATCTACCCGTACTTTTGGAGTTGCAGTTGCTGTTAAGGCGATTATAGGTCGTCTGCCAATATTGTCAATTATTTCTCTAATTCTACGGTATTCTGGTCGGAAATCATGTCCCCACTCCGAAATACAGTGTGCCTCATCAATTGCAAAAAAGGCAATTTTTATTCCCCTGAAAAACTCTATATATTCTTCTTTTGTTAAGGATTCTGGGGCGACATACAACATTTTTGTTTCTCCAGAAATAATATCCTCTTTTACAATATTTATTTGTGTTTTTGATAAAGATGAATTCAAAACATGGGCAATATTATCTTGTTCGCTAAAGGTTTTTATGGCATCAACTTGGTTTTTCATTAATGCAATTAAAGGAGAAATCACAATTGTGAGTCCATCACTAATAAGAGCAGGTAGTTGATAACACATTGATTTTCCTCCTCCAGTTGGCATTATTACTAATGTGTCTTTTCCTGCAAGCAAATTTTGAATAATTTGCTCTTGTCTTCCCTTAAAACTATTGAATCCAAAGATTTTTTTAAGGTGTTTGTGTAATGTTGCTGAAGAAATACTCATCTTTTTATATTAATACATCTAAAAAATAATACTTTTGTAATGTTTTTATCAAACGAATATACGCATAAAATTAATGTCTAATAACAAAAATATTTTAAATATTGCAAAATCTGTCATTATTATTGAGAAAAATGCTATCTCTCAGTTGGAGAGCCAGTTAACTAATGATTTTGTAGAAGCTGTACAACTTATTTTCTCCTCAAAGGGGAGAGTGATTGTAGCAGGAGTAGGGAAAAGCGCAAACATTGCAAATAAAATGGTCGCTACTTTTAATTCTACTGGGCAACCGGCTGTTTTTCTTCACGCTGCAGACGCTATTCATGGTGATTTAGGTAACATACAAAAAGATGATGTAGTAATTTGTATTTCCAAAAGTGGAAACACAGAGGAAATAAAGTATTTACTGCCATTGATAAAAGATTTGGGAAATAAAATTATTTCAATTTGTGGTAATTCTAATTCGTATTTAGCAAAAGAATCAAATTTATTTTTGGATAGTACAGTAGAAAAAGAGGCTTGTCCTAATAATTTGGCTCCTACATCTTCCACTACTGCACAATTGGTTTTGGGGGACGCTTTGGCAGTTTGTTTATTGAAATTAAATAATTTTTCAGATAATGATTTTGCTCGTTTTCATCCCGGTGGAAGTTTAGGAAAAAGGTTGTTTTTAAAGGTTTCAGATTTATTATCTGATTTTTCTAAACCTATTGTATCTCCAACTGACTCTATAAATTCGGTAATTGTGGAAATTTCCAACAAACGCTTGGGATCGACTGCAGTTTTAGAAAACAATAAACTTATTGGAATAATTACAGATGGGGATTTGAGGAGGATGTTGGAGAAAAACCAGAATATTAATGTTTTGCAGGCTTCGGATATAATGACTGAAAATTCAAAAACTATTAATTCTACTACTTTAGCCTCAGATGCTTTATATATAATGGAACAAAATAATATTAGTCAACTTATTGTAATGAATGGAAATATTTATTGTGGAATTGTTCATATTCATGATATTTTAAAAGAAGGAATTTAGATGGAGAAGAAGGAAAAGGAGATGTCTTTTTTGAACCATTTGGAAGTATTGAGATGGCATTTGGTAAGATCTGCCGCTGCTATTATTATATTCGCAATTCTTGCATTTATTTATAAAGATTTTGTTTTTGATCAAATTTTACTTGCTCCGAAACATCCAGATTTTATTACATATCGATTTTTCTGTTCTCTTTCTGAAATGATGGGAATGGGAGATACTTTGTGTTTTGGAGATTCGGAGTGGACCTTAAATAGTTTTACAATGTCAGGACAGTTTTCAACTCATATTTTGACTTCCCTTTTTGCAGGTTTTGTAGTGGCTTTCCCTTATGTTTTTTGGGAAATATGGAGTTTTATAAAGCCAGCATTATATTCAAAGGAAACTAAAATTACTAGATGGGTTGTGTTTTTTACTTCCATATTATTTTCTGTTGGGGTTTTGTTTGGTTATTATTTGGTAGCTCCGCTTTCAATTAATTTTTTAGGATCGTATCAAGTAAGTGGACAAGTAGCAAATCAGATTGGTTTGAGCTCATTTATTTCAACAATTACCACTATTAGTTTTGCGAATGGTGTAATTTTTGAACTTCCAATTATTGTTTATTTTCTTACTAAAATTGGATTGCTTACTCCAGAGTTTATGAAAAAATACCGAAAACATTCCATGGTTTTAACTCTTGCTCTTGCGGCAATTATTACTCCGCCAGATGTTACAAGTCAGATTTTAGTTGCTTTGCCAATACTCATTTTATATGAATTAAGTATCAAAATCTCTGCGAGAGTTTTAAGAAAACAAGAAAAATCATGATATTAAAATCGGAAAATATAGTAAAGTTTTATGGAGATAAAAAGATTGTAAAAGGCGTTTCTGTTGAAGTGAAAAAAGGGGAAATTGTAGGTCTTTTAGGTCCAAATGGCGCTGGAAAAACAACTTCTTTTTACATGATTGTAGGACTTATAAAACCAAATGAGGGAAAAGTATTTTTAGATGGGGAGAATATTTCAAATCTTCCAATGTACAAAAGAGCTCAATTGGGTATTGGATATTTGGCTCAGGAATCTTCAATCTTCCAAAAAATGACAGTGGAAGATAATCTGCTTGCCGTTTTAGAAATGACGAAATTAAGTAAGGAAGAACAAAAACAAAAATGTGAAACTTTACTAGATGAGTTTGGACTTCAGAAAATAAGAAAGAATATGGGAGGATTGCTTTCGGGAGGAGAGAGAAGAAGAACAGAGATAGCAAGATGTTTGTCTACTAATCCAAGTTTTATTCTTTTAGATGAGCCATTTGCTGGGGTTGATCCAATTGCAGTAGAAGACATACAACAAATTGTATCTGATTTGAAAAAGAGAAATATTGGTATATTAATTACCGATCATAATGTGCACGAAACCCTTTCCATTACCGATAGAGCGTATTTGCTTTATGAAGGAAAAATCCTAAAATCGGGAACATCAGAAGAACTTGTTTCTGATGAAATGGTAAGAAAATTATATCTCGGAAAAAATTTCGAGTTGAGGTAAATTATGCTTCTTTTAAAGTAAATTCAAATGCTTCCATAATCTGATTTGCTAGTAATTTAGTACAAGCCTCAGTTACTTTGGTATTTGCAGTATCTTTGTTTTCTGCATCAATTTCTAGTGTAATGTGTTTACCAATTCTTACATTCGTAATTTCAGAAAGTCCAACATTTCCCATACTTGCGCTTACGGCTTTTCCTTGTGGGTCCAACAAAGCTTGTAATGGCATGATGTCTATTTCGGCTCTAAATTTCATTTTATTAGATTATTTATGATTGATAAAAAGATATACAAAATTACAATAAAAGGAATTGCTACAAAATGAAAAACCAATAATAATATTACACAACTTATTAAGAATAGAATTCGGATGATGTTGAGTTGAGATTTTAAGTTTTCTCCTTTACTAATTTTCAGTGAAAACAGTGGTATTTCGGCAACTAAAAGTAAGGATAAAATGACTGTAGTTCCAATTAATAATTCGGTACTTAACTTTACCCCATAATTTGCTTCAATAATTGGTAAGGATGCGATAAAAATAGCGGCAGCTGGAGTTGGTAAACCTATAAAAGATGAAGTTTGACTGCTATCAACATTAAACTTTGCTAATCGGATTGCAGAAAAAATAGGTATTAAAAAAGCTATTAATGCTATTGTTAACTCATATGATATTCCTAATTGATTTTCATTAGTCATTGATATTAATTGATACATGAGAATTCCTGGAACTACTCCGAAAGTAACCATGTCTGCCATACTGTCTAATTGTTTTCCTATTTCGGAACTAACCTTTAATAATCTCGCTACCAACCCATCAAAAAAGTCGAGTATCGCGCCATAAAAAATAAAGGCTCCCGCAAGTGCTAAATTCCCTTCTAATCCCAATACAATAGAGAGTAATCCGCAAGTCAGATTTCCTAAAGTGATTAGGTTTGGTATATTCTTTTTAATTCTTTCCATTATTTGCAATATTATGTTGAATTTTGTGTTTATTTGATGGACAAATATACAACAATGCACTACAAACTTAAATATCTGTTTTTCTTTTTTGTTTTACTTTCTTTTACGGGAGTTTCTCAAACAAAATATAGTAATGAATTTTTACAGATTGGTGCTGGGGCTCGTTCCTTAAGTTTATCTAAAGCGGTGGTCGCTTCTTCTGCAAATTCTTCTTCTATTTATTGGAACCCTTCTTCCTTGGTTGATTTAACCCATACAGAAATGGAATTGATGCATGCTTCCTATTTTGCAGGAATAGCAAATTTCGATCAGTTTTCGTTTGCTAAAAAGGTAAATGAAACAGATGCTGTTGGTTTTATGATGTTGAGATTCGGCGTAGATGACATTATGAATACATCCAATTTGATTGACAATGAAGGAAATGTTGACTATAACAGAATTGAACTTTTTTCGGCAGCCGATTACGCTTTTTTATTCTCTTATGCTAAAAAAGATGTGTTTAAAGGATTTGATGTTGGAGGAAACGCAAAAATAATATACAGACAAATTGGTGATTTTGCAAAATCGTGGGGATTTGGTTTTGATCTTTCTACCCAAAAGCAATTTGGAAAATGGAAAGTAGCGGCTATTACACGTGATGCCACCTCAACTTTTAATTCTTGGATGTTTAATATGGAGAAATTTGAGGAGGTGTACCTACAAACTGGAAATGAACTCCCAGAAAATTCTTCTGAACTTACTTTACCTTCTATTCAAACAGGAATTGCAAGAAGTTTTACGATAAATAAAAATTTCTCTGCTCATTCAGAATTAGATTTGGATATTCATTTTGATGGAGAAAGAAATACATTGTACAGTGCAAATACAACAAGTGTTAATCCTCATTTTGGTGCAGAAATAAGATATAGAGATATCATTGATTTTCGTTTTGGGATAGGAGAATTCATCAGAGAAACAGATTTTAATAACGAAAAATATGTTTCAGTGCAACCAAATATTGGTATTGGTTTTCATTTTGATAATATCAGAATTGATTACGCATTAACTAATTTGGGTGACCAATCTTCAGGGTTGTATTCTAATCTTTTTTCTTTAAGATATAGTTTAAAATAGGATGAGAAAAATACTTCTTTCTGTTTTAAGTGGGTTGATATTGGCTTTTTCTTGGCCAGAAACGGGAGTATTTCCACTCATATTTATTGCTTTTATTCCCCTGTTAATTTTGGAAAAGGAGATTTCAGAAAGTGGAGAAAAAACTTCTTGGAAAGTTTTTGGATATTCTTTTATTTCATTTTTCATTTTTAATATTATTACTACTTATTGGGTGTGGCACGCTACTGTTGCGGGGGCCTTTGCTGCTTTTGTTATAAATACTTTACTAATGAGTTTCGCTTTTGTATTGTTTCATAAAGTGAAAAATGTACTTGGAAATAAGAGGGGGTATTTTTCTTTAATCTTCCTTTGGATAAGTATGGAATATTTGCATTTACATTGGGAACTTGCCTGGCCATGGCTCACTTTAGGAAATGTTTTTGCAACTATTCCGGACATAGTACAATGGTATGAATATACAGGAGTGTTGGGGGGTTCTTTATGGATATTAGGATTGAATATTCTATTATTTAAATGTTGGAATTCAGTAGAGAAAAAAAAGAAGAAATGGATTCTTCCATCTTTTTTTATTGTTGTTCCTATATTGTTCTCTTTTTATAATGGACTGGAAATAAGAACCCTTCCACATATAACAGAAGAAATAGTAATTGTACAGCCAAATGTAGATCCATATAAAGATAAGTTTAATAGAGATGCTCAAACACAGTTAGATGATTTTATAAATCTGGCAAAAGATAAGTTAACGCAAAATTCCACTTTGTTAATTGGACCTGAAACTGCTTTACAAGAAGTTATTTGGGAAAGTAAAATAAGTCAAACTCAAAGTATTTCAAAACTTCAAAAATTACAAGTAGAGTTTCCTAAATTAAATATTCTTATTGGTTCTTCTACCTTTAAGTATTTGGGTAAAAATAAAGTAGAAAATTCCAGAAGGTTAAACAAAACAAATGAATGGTACAATGCTTATAATTCTGCTATTTTTTTAGGAGTTGATTCTACTATTTCAATTTACCATAAAACAAAATTGGTTCCGGGTGTGGAACAAATTCCGTACTCTTTCCTCTTAAATGTAATTGCAGATTTCACAGTTGATTTGGGAGGTGCTTCCGGGAGTTTATCAAAGGATAATACCATTGAAAACTTCAAGTATAAAGAGGTAAATATTCTTCCTCTTATTTGTTACGAAAGTATTTTTGGAGATATGATAACAGGAAAGAATTCGAATATTATTACCATTATTACCAATGACGGTTGGTGGAAAAATACTTCAGGATACAAACAACATTTTCAATATGCCAGATTGCGAGCAATTGAACAAAGAAGGTCTGTGGTTCGCTCTGCCAATACAGGGATTTCTGGAGTTATTTCTCCTTTTGGACAGGTGTTGGAGCAAACAAATTGGGAGAAAGAAATAGCTATAAATGTTAAAGTGCCTTTAAATGATAAAGCAACTTTTTACAACAGATACGGAGATTATATTGGTCGTATTTTTTCTTTTGTTACAGTTTTATTACTTCTTTCTTCTTTTGTAAAAAAGAGACTAAAAAAAATACCAACTCCTTAGAAGTTGGTATTTAAAATGTAAAGTTTATTTTCTTTTATTTTTCAGTTGATTCAATTTTGTCTTCAACAACTTCTGATGTGTCCGCATCTACATCAGTACTGTCATTTGCTATTTCTTCTATTGCCTCTCCATCAACAACTGTTTCTTTTTCGGGTGGCGGTGGAGGAGGTGTTTTTTCTATTGAACATTTTGTTTCACAACATTCGCAATTTTGAATTACAAGAAATCCTAAAGCTAATACGATTAAAACACCTGTAATAATTCCTGTTAAATTTTTCATGTTTAAATATTTAATTGGTTAGTGATGGCTAATATAGGTAAAATAATTTATCTCAAATAATTGGGTATTTTGTAAACTGGAATTGGATTCATTTTATGTTGATTTTTTTTATTCAGAGTTCTATAAACATTCAAAATTTCTTTCTCTCTTTTAGTAAGAGAATTTTCATCTCCATTAAAATTCATTGCCCACTCCAATTCTGGATAAGAAGCTCCAATTTGTTCTTCATCTGTTTTGTCATCTCCCCAAAGACCATCTGTTGGAGGAGCAAGTAAAATATCATTATTAATCCCTAATTTTTTGGAAAGCGTGTACACTTCCGTTTTTAATAAATCCGCAATAGGACTGATGTCTACCCCCCCATCACCATATTTAGTAAAGAATCCTATTCCGAAATCTTCTACTTTATTTCCTGTTCCCACTACCAAATAATTATTTAGTTGTGCATAGTAGTATAGTGCTGTCATTCTGAATCGGGCCCTTACATTTACTAAGGGAAGTTCGTTGTTTTCTTGATGAGAATTTGGAAGTTTTGCAACAAAAGAATCGAAAACATGAGTAAGTTCAATTTCTCTATCACAAATATTTTCAAATTTTTTGTGCAGCCATTTTATATGATTTCTCCCTCTTTCAACTTGCGTTTTATTCTGATGAATAGGCATTTCTAAACACAAAGTAGGGAGTCCAGTTTTTGCTGCGAGTGTTGAGGTAAGCGCAGAGTCAATTCCTCCAGAAATTCCTATAACAAAGCCATTTGCTCCCGATTTTTTTGCGTAATCGGAAAGCCAATTTACAATTTGTTGTATTACTTCTTTTTCTTTCATTTTATAATTTACAAATTTATACATTTGCAGTCATGAAATTCATAAAAACACTATTATTATTTTTCATTCTTTCTTCATGTTTTAAGGATGATGTTAAAAAAGTTGAAATTGAGGTTTACCGATTTGATAAAGAACTCTCTTCAGTTGATTCAACGAATATTGACGCAAAAATAGATAAGTGGGATACCATATTAAATGGTTTTCATCACTTTTATTATTCATCTTTTTTAGATCTTAAGTACGAAAATTCAGATTCTTTAAAAAGTTTAATTCTTCAAGGTATATATCATGAAGAATTAAATTTAATTACTAAAGAAATATCGAATAAATTTCCAGATTTCACCAAAATAAATACTGAAATTGAATCTGCATTTGGATTGGTTCAATTTTATTTTCCAAATTTTATTGTTCCAAAAAATATTGTAATTATTAATGGAGAAAGAACATACGCAATGATGTTTAAAGGGGATACGGTTGTCTTATCCTTAGACATGTATCTTGGTGACTCTAATATAGTGTATGATTCTGCTCCTCTTTATATAAGAAAGATGTTTCAAGAAAAGTATATAATTCCAGATATTTTGGAGAATTGGTGTAATGTGCAATTTGAAACAAATCCGCAATCTAATTTCTTAGATAAATTAATTTATAAAGGAAAAATCATGTATTTGATGTCTCAATTTCTACCTCACAAAAATATTGAAACTATTTTAAGATTTTCAAAATCGGAATTTGAAGAATGTGAGGAAAGTGAATCTGTAATTTGGGATGGCATTATTTCGCTTGATTTATTGTATTCAAATTATGAAAGAGAATACCATTCTTTCTTTAATATTGATGTGTGTACTCGTCCAATATCTCCTGATTCTCCTTCAAGATTAGGATATTATACTGGATATAAAATTATTCAAAATTATATGCAAAACACTGATGTATCTTTGCTCGAATTAATGCAAAATACAAATTCACAACAGATATTATTAAATTCAAAATACAATCCAAAACATGACTAAATCAACTTTAACATTCGATTTGGAACTAGACGAAAATAATGTTCCCACAAAAATAGTAATGAATTCTTCCGATAAACAAGCGGAAAATATTAATCTGAAATCAGTAATGATTGCCGGTTGGGATGAGAAAACAAAAGAAACTTTAAGGGTGGATTTGTGGACAAAGGACATGATGGTAGACGAAATGTTTATTATGTATCATCAAACACTTATGTCAATGGCTAATACTTTAGAAAAGTCAACAGGACACGATAAATTGGCGGGAGCTTTAAAAGATTATTGTGAGTTTTTTGCCGAACAAACAAAAATTATCGACTCAAAGTAGGGTCAAAAGATTGATTGTATTTTTCAATAAATTGTAAAATTTCTTTAGTTCCTTTTCCTTTTTCAGAAGAAGTGATGAATATTTCAGGAAGGTCTTCCCATTGTTTTAACATTTCATTTTTGTAATGTTCTACATTTTTGCTAATTTCAGTTTGAGAAATTTTATCTGATTTAGTGAAAACCATTACAAAAGGTGTTCCTTCTTCTCCCATTTTCCTCATAAATTCCAAATCAATTGGCTGGGGTGTATGTCGGATATCTAACAGCACAAACAGACATATCAGATTTTCTCTATTCATAAGGTATTTATTAATCATACCTTTAAACATCTCTCTATTTGTTTTGGATGTGGAAGCATATCCGTATCCTGGTAAATCTACCAAAAACCAATTGTTATTTATTTTGAAATGATTTATCAGTTGAGTTTTTCCGGGTTTTCCTGAAGTTTTCGCCAGATTTTTTCTGTCGACCAAAGCATTTATCAAGGATGATTTTCCAACATTTGATCTTCCGATAAATGCATATTCAGCCAGTGCTTCTTTTGGGCATAATTTGTAGTCAGTATTGCTAATTACAAATTCTGCACTTTTTATTTTCATTTACTGATGTTTCTTTCTGCCCAATCAATTACAATATTACTTGTTGTTTCTGGGTGTTCCCACATTGGAGAATGTCCACATTTGTCAATCCAATGTAATTCCGAGTTTGGTAATGCTTCTTTAAATGCTTCACCTACTTCTGGTGGGGTTACTTTGTCGTTTCTTCCCCAAACCATACAAAATGGAGTTTTAAAGTTTGGTAAATCTTTTGACATATTATGTCTGATTGCAGATTTTGCAAAAGCCAATAATCGAATAGCGGATTCTCTTTTGTTTGCAATGGCAAATACTTTATCTACAAGTTCTTTTGTGGCAGTTTTAGGATCGTAAAAAACTTCTTCTGTTTTCACTTTTATGTAATCGTAATCACCTCTTCTAGGAAAAGATGCTCCCATTGAATTTTCGTATAATCCAGAGCTTCCCATCAATACTACTCCATCAACCATTTCAGGATACATTTTTGAAAACACCAAAGATACATGTCCTCCTAAGGAATTTCCTACAAGTATAGCTCTTTTGATTCCTTTAATAGTCATGAATTCATGAATATATTTACTAAGGTGTTTAATTGTACATTTTAATAAAGGAGTTTCAAAAAGTTGTAAATCTGGAGCGTAAACTTTGTGTTTTTTAGCTACAATATCTACCATCTCTCCAAAATTATCTACACCTCCCATTAATCCGTGTAACATGATAACAGGACTCCCTTCACCTTCTTCCAAATATTTAAATTTACCTTCTTCTTTTAGCATTATATATCTTTTTTCAGAATTGCAAAGTAAACAATTTTATTTGAATATCTATTTTTATTCTTAAACACAATTGATTTAATCTGAAAAAATAATAAAGTGGAAAAAGTTATCAACAAAGTGGTATAATGTGGTAAAATGTGGGACAATTTTGTATATTTACACCCAATTAGAACTGTGAAATAAATGATTAATTTAATCGGGACATACGAATGTAAAGCTGACTCCAAAGGAAGAGTTATGTTGCCTGTATCGTTGAAAAAACAGTTAAACTCAATTGTAAATGAAGGATTTGTTGTTAAAAGATCTGTTTTTAATAATTGTTTGGAATTGTACCCTATGTCCGAATGGAGTAACATGGTTTCTCAGGTAAACAAGTTAAATCGTTTTGTGAAAAAGAACAATGATTTTATCCGATCGTTTATATCGGGATTAAAAATGTTAGAGCTTGACTCTACAGGAAGAGTTTTAATTCCAAAAGATTTAGTGGTTTTTGCCGGAATTGAAAAAGAAATTGTCTTGGCTTCATCAGTAAACATGATAGAAATTTGGGATAAAGATCAGTATGAAAAATCGGTGAAAGAGACTTTAACTGATTTTGGAGCACTTGCAGAAGAGGTTATGGGTAATCAATCTCATTCGGATGACTTACCATAAATCGGTACTATTAAACGAATGTATTGACGGATTAAATATTAATCCTAGTGGAATTTATGTAGATGTTACTTTTGGTGGTGGTGGACATTCTTTAGAGATTCTGAAAAAACTTACAACAGGAAAGTTATTTGCTTTCGATAGAGATTCTGATGTGGAAGTAAATATTCCTAAGGATAAGAATTTTAAATTATTGAAAACAAATTATAAAAATATTAAAAGATTTTTACGGTTAGAAGGTGTGAAAAAAGTAGATGGAATATTGGCAGATTTAGGAGTTTCTTCTCACCAATTTGATGTTGCGGAAAGAGGTTTTTCATTTCGCTTTGATGCGGAATTAGATATGAGAATGAATAAAAATGCTGATTTGGATGCAAAACAAATTCTTAATAATTATTCCAAAGAAGATTTAGCAAATGTGTTATTCAATTATGGGGAGTTAAGAAACTCTAGAAGAATATCGGACAAAATAATTGAATTGAGAAATGAAATGGAGATTAAAACAACTACTCAATTAATATCGTGTATTTCAGATGCGGTTCCAGAAAAAAATAGAAATCAGTTTTTGTCACAAGTGTTTCAGGCTTTGAGGATTGAGGTGAATGATGAAATAGATTCCTTAAAACAAATGATGTTGGATGGAGTAGAAATTCTGAAAAGTGAAGGAAGATTTGTTGTTCTTTCTTATCATTCTTTGGAGGATAGAATTGTAAAAAATATTTTTAAGAAAGGAAATTTATCTGGAGAAATTGAAAAAGATTTTTATGGAAATGTTCTGAAGGATTTGAAGGAAATAAACAGAAAAGTAGTTGTTGCTTCTGATGAAGAAAAGAAAGGAAACTCCAGATCCAGATCTGCCAAATTAAGAGTAGCAGAAAAAATATAAATGAAAAAGTCGAACAATATATTTAAAGGAAATTTTTTTGAAAAAGGAGGGATAAGTAATCAAGCTCCTTTTATAATATTTGTTGTTTTTCTGATAATTCTTCAAATCGGGATTTCATTCAAAAGTATTGATGTAATAATAGAAACCAATGAGATAAACAAAGAAATATTTGATTTGGGGAGACAATCTATTTCCCTTAAAACAAAATTGATGGGATTGTATAAAAGATCGGTTGTTGAACAGAAAGTAAAAGAGTTTGATTTGGAAACATCTAGGAAATTACCTTTTGTGTTGGAAATAGAATAATGGGAAAAAATAAAAAAAATAGAAATTGGCCTTTGGTGTATTTTTACATTTTCACATTTATCTTATTAATTTTTATCGTTTACAAAATTTCTTACATTCAGTTTGTTGAGGAGAAAATAATTAGCACTCATGAATTGGAGTTAAGAAACTTAGAGGCGACAAGAGGAAATATATTGTCGGTGGATGGAAGGATACTTTCAATTACAAAATCGGTTTACGATATCAGACTTGATTTAATTACAATTAAATCTAGTTTATTTGAATCTGAAATTTCTAATCTTTCCAATAAATTAAGTGATTTATTTCAGGATAAATCTTCTTCAGAATATGAAAAATTACTAAGAAGTGAAAGAGGAAATCGGTATTTTTTACTCAAAAGAAAAGTAAATTATTCTGTTTTACAGGAACTAAAAAGTTTCCCAATATTTAAAAATGGTAGAAACTCTGGGGGTTTTATGCCAGAAGAATATAAAAACAGAGATTATCCTTTTGGATCATTGGCGAAAATTACTGTTGGAAGATACAAAAATGGAAAAGCTTATAAAGGAATTGAAAATTCTTTTAATGATTATTTGAAGGGAGAAGATGGAAAAATCATGTCTCAAAGAATTAATAAGGAGGGGAAATGGATACCGAAAAAATCAGAGCAAAATATTTTACCAAAACCAGGATACAATGTTGTTTCTACAATAAATATTGAGTTTCAGGATGCTGCTGAAGTTGCACTCAGAAAAAAGTTAGAAGAAACACATGCTCTCTGGGGGTGTGCTATTTTAATGGAAGTAAATACTGGAGAAATAAAAGCAATTGCAAATTTGCACAGAGGGGAAGATAGTTTGTATTACGATTCAAAAAATCATGCAATTGTAAGTCATATTGAGCCAGGTTCTACATTCAAACTTGCTTCTTTAATTTCTCTTTTAGAAGATGGAAATGTAAAATTGACTGATTCGGTAGATACAGAAAATGGAAAGTATAAATTTTACGATCAAACAATGTATGACTCTAAAAATGGCGGTTACGGAAAAATAACGCTAGCAGATGTATTTGTTAAATCTTCCAATGTTGGGATTTCCAAATTGATTAATCAAGAATACAAAGACAATAAAAAAGGTTTTATTTCCAACTTGGAAAAAATGTGTTTAACCAAACCTTTAGAATTACAACTTCCATTTCAAAATAGTATTCTTTTCAAAGATCCTGAAAATAAAAACGAGTGGTCGGGAACTACTTTACCTTGGATGTCAATTGGTTACGAATTACAACTTTCTCCCTTGCACATGCTTACTTTTTACAATGCAATTGCAAATAATGGAGAGATGATTTGTCCTAAATTAGTGAGTTCTGTAATGGATGGGGAGAATATAATTGAGACATTTCCGAAAAAAGTAATTAGTCAGAAAATTTGTTCGGATAAAACGATTCAAAAAATAATACCAATTTTATCGGAGGTGGTGGATAATGGAACTGCTCAATCAATTAAATCGGATAAGTATTCGATAGCAGGAAAAACAGGAACTTGTGAAATTGAATATTGGGTAAAAAAATCCTATTCGGAAAAAAGATACAGAGCTTCATTTGCGGGATTTTTCCCTGCCGAAAATCCAAAATATTCTTGCATTGTGGTGGTTAATGATTTTACTGGTTCTATTCATTATGGAGGAGCGATTGCAGCTCCTGTTTTCAAGGATATTTCGGACAAGGTATTTGCACTGGATTCTGAAATGGAATACTTTTCTCAAGAAGAAAATAATCAATCAAATTTTACGAGAATAGAAGAGAAAGTAAATTCTTCTTTTTCTGAAGAGAATTGTATTTTATCTGCAAATAAGGATTTGCAAAAAGGAGTGATGCCAAATTTAAAAGGAATTGAAATTATGGACGCACTATTTCTGTTAGAAAATAGAGGGATTATTGTAGAATTTGAAGGGAATGGAAAAGTGATTTCTCAAAGCGTGCCGAAAGGAAAAAAAATAAATAAAGGATTAATCGTAGAACTAAAATTAACTTAATGTTTCTGAAAGATTTATTATATAAAACATCTTTGAATTCTGTAGTGGGAAACATCAATTCAGTTTCAGTTTCTGAAGTACAATTTGATTCCAGAAAGGTAAATAAAGGAGATTTGTTTGTAGCAATAAATGGAGTTTCGGTTGATGGACATCTTTTTATTGATACCGCAATTAAGAAAGGGGCAAAAAGTATTGTTTTGGAAACCATTCCTAAAAATTTGGTAGAGGGAATTTGTTATGTAGAAGTTGAAAATTCTTCACAGGCTTTGTCGGTTATTGCATCAAATTATTACAATAATCCTTCAGAAAAAATAAAGTTAATTGGTGTGACTGGAACAAATGGGAAAACTACAATTGTAAGTTTATTGTTTCAATTGTTTGTAAATTTAGGATATCAATCGGGAATGCTTTCTACCATTCATAATAAAATTGGAAATAAAATTATTGAAAGTAGTCATACAACTGGGGATTCCCTTCAAATAAACTCTCTTCTTTCAACAATGGTGGAACATGGTTGCGACTATTGTTTTATGGAAGTTAGTTCTCATGCAATTCATCAAAATAGAGTTTCAAACCTACATTTTGATGGAGGCATTTTTACCAATATTTCACACGATCATTTGGATTACCACAAAGATTTTAAAGAGTATATAAATACCAAGAAAATATTTTTTGATAATTTGGATTCTTCAGCATTTGCACTTACAAATAAGGATGATAAAAATGGAAGAATTATGATTTCTAATACCAAAGCGATAAAACTAACTTATAGTTTGAAATCAATGGCGGATTACAAATGTAAATTGATAGAAAATAGATTAGATGGAATGCATCTGAATATTCAGAATTATGAGCTTTGGGTTAGGTTGATAGGAGAGTTTAATGCTTATAATTTATTGTCGGTTTATGCGGTAGCTATACAATTAGGATTAAATAATGAAGAAGTATTAGAACAAATTAGTAATCTTCATTCTGTAGAGGGCAGATTTCAAACAATAAGAACTATAGAAAATATTACTGCAGTTGTGGATTATGCACACACTCCAGACGCTTTGGAAAATGTATTGAAAACTATTAATTCAATCAGAAATAATAACGAAAATGTAATAACTGTAGTGGGTTGTGGAGGAGATAGAGATAAAACAAAACGACCAAAAATGGCTGCTATTGCATGTAATAATAGTTCTCAAGTTATCATTACTTCCGACAATCCCAGAACCGAAAATACGGAAGATATAATTGAAGACATGATAAAGGGTTTAGATCCTGTTCAGAAGAAAAAAACTCTTGTAATATCAGACAGAGAGCAAGCGATTAAAACAGCTTGCACACTTTCCAAAGAGGGAGATATTATTTTGGTGGCCGGAAAAGGACATGAAAAATACCAAGAAATTAATGGAGAGAAATTTCCATTTGAAGATATGCAACATTTAAAAGAATCTTTAAACTTAAAAACAAACTAATGTTATATTATTTATTTGATTATTTAAACGAAACATTCAATTTGCCAGGAGCAGGAGTTTTTCAATACATCTCGTTCCGAGCGGCTATGGCACTTATTGCATCCCTTTTAGTTTCTATGGTTTTTGGGGGTAAAATTATTAATCTTATCCGGAAACATCAGATTGGAGAGGAAGTAAGAATGTTAGGATTGGAAGGAGAGGAAAGTAAGAAAGGAACTCCAACAATGGGAGGATTAATTATCTTATCTGCAATATTAATTCCGACTTTACTTTTTGCTCAATTAGACAATATTTATATTATCACACTTTTGGTTTCTACGGTATGGTTGGGTCTTATTGGTTTTTTGGATGATTATATTAAAGTTTATAAAAAAGACAAGGAAGGGTTAGCGGGTAGGTTTAAAATTCTTGGGCAGGTTGGAATTGGTATTATTGTTGGTCTTGTTATGGTTTTTCATCCTGATATTACCATAAAAGAGAAGATTAGATTTTCCAATAATCAAACAGTGGAATCTTTAGCTTTGGATAATAATTTTACTGAAGTAGCAGAAAAATCATCTAAAACAACTATTCCTTTTCTGAAAAATAATGAATTTGATTACCACGATTTAACTTCTTGGATTTCAGATTCTGCTGCAAAGTATTGGTGGTTACTTTTTATAGTAATTGTAGTATTTGTAATTGCAGCCGTATCAAACGGAGCAAATCTGACGGACGGTTTGGATGGGTTAGCCACAGGAACTTCCGCTATTATTGGAGGGACACTTGCAATATTTGCATATGTATCGGGTAATATTATTGCAGCAGATTATTTAGATTTAATGTACATCCCAAACTCTGGTGAGATTGTGATTTTTATGTCGGCTTTTGTTGGGGCTTGTGTCGGATTTTTGTGGTACAACTCTTATCCAGCACAAGTATTTATGGGAGATACAGGAAGCTTATCACTTGGAGGAATTATAGCTGTTGTAGCAATTCTTATCCGTAAGGAATTATTGATACCAATTTTATGTGGAGTGTTTTTAATTGAAAACCTATCTGTTGTATTACAAGTAGGTTGGTTCAAATATACAAAGCAAAAATATGGTGAAGGAAGACGAATTTTCAAGATGTCACCATTACACCATCATTATCAAAAATTAGGTTATCACGAAAGTAAAATTGTTACCCGATTTTGGATTGTTGGAATCATGTTGGCGGTACTTACAGCGGTAACTTTAAAATTGAGATAATGAAAAAGTTGGTAGTATTAGGTGGAGGTAAAAGCGGAATTGGAGCGGCTCTACTAGCTAAAAAAAATGACTGGAATGTTTTTGTTTCCGATAAAGGAATAATTACAGATAAAGAAGTTCTTACAAATAATGATATAAAATGGGAGGAAGGAAGTCATTCTGAAAATGAAATACTTTCTGCAGATGAAATTGTAAAAAGCCCTGGAATCCCGGATGGAATAAAGATTATTCAGCTTGCGAAAGAAAATCGAATTCCAGTAATTTCAGAAGTGGAATTTGCATACCGATACACCAATGCAAAAATAGTGGCAATATCAGGAAGTAATGGGAAAACCACCACCACATTATTGGTTGGCCATATCCTGAAAAATGCAGGATATGATGTATTGGTTACTGGGAATATTGGAACAGGATTTGCAAGATCAATTTTAGAGAGGGATTACGATTATATAGTATTGGAACTAAGTAGTTTTCAGTTGGATGGAATTGTAGATTTTAAGGCAGATGTTGCAATAATATTAAACATAACTCCTGATCATTTGGACAGATACAATAATGATTTTCAGTTGTATGTAAAATCAAAATTGAAGATTACAAATAAGCAAGAAAAAAAGGATTTTTTAATCTACAATATTGATGATGAAAACATTAAGAATCATATAGAAACAAGCGGAAGAAAAATACCATTTAGCATAAAAGAAACAATAAAAAATGATGGAGCTTTTTATAAAAATAAACAAATAAATATTAACCTAAATAATAACAAAATGACAATACAAGAATTAGCGCTACAAGGAAAACACAATGTATACAACTCAATGGCGGCTGCGGTTGCATGCAGAGTTTTGGAAGTAAAAGATTATATTATCCGACAAAGTCTTTTGGATTTCCAGAATATAGAACACAGATTAGAATATGTGTTAACCGTACATGGAATTGATTTTATTAACGATTCAAAAGCAACTAATATCAATTCGGTTTGGTATGCACTTGAAAGTATGCACAAGCAAACAGTTTGGATAGTAGGAGGAGTTGATAAAGGAAATAATTATGATGAGCTTTTGGAATTAGTAAAAGATAAGGTAAAAGCAATTGTTTGCATTGGTGAGGATACGCAAAGTATACACGAAACTTTTGGTAATGATATTAAAGATATTGTAGATGCAAAATCAATGAGTGAGGCCGTAAGTTTGTCTTTTGAGTTTGCTACAAAAGGAGAGAATGTTTTACTGTCACCAGCTTGTGCTAGTTTTGATATGTTTCAAAATTTTGAACATAGAGGAATTGAATTTAAAAACTCTGTAAGAAAGTTATAATTGAATGCTTAATTTTTCGAAATATATAAAACTAGAAGGAGATAAAACAATTTGGGGAGTTGTATTTTTCCTATTGGGATTGTCGGTATTATTGGTGTATAGTATAGATGGAGTGTCAGTAATCCGAACTCACATCCGAAATATAATAATAGCCCTTTTTGTAATGTATTTTGTACATAAACTAAAGTTTAAATATTTTTCAAAATTAAGTGTTGTAGCGATAGTTGTAAGTATTGTTTTACTAATTGTAGTGTATTTTATTGGGAATGAAATTAATGGAGCTAAAAGGTGGATTTCTTTAGGTGGATTGTCTTTTCAACCATCCGATTTAGCGAAAATTGCTATTCTGATTTTTATGGCCAGACAAATTAGTAAATACAGAGATTATTTACATGAATTTAAGGGAGTGTTTTGGTATTTGTTAGGACCATTGATATTTATTTGTTGTTTAATTCTTCCGTATAATTTTTCTACTGCTGCTTTGGTATTTTTCAATGGTTTGGTTTTGATGATTATTGGTAAAGTACATCTGAAATTTATTTTATTAATTGTTGGATTTTCAATGGCGGGGGTTGTATTTATTTATTTGGGAGGAAAATATGTTACTCCATTTCAGGATTTTGCTCCTCGATCAATAACTTGGGTGAGTAGAATTGATGGTTTTATTTCTCCTTCAGAAGATGATGTTAAAAATGAAGGGCATCAGTTGAATCAGGCGAAAATAGCAATACAAAATGGAGGAGTCCTTGGAAAAGGACCAGGAAAAGGGGTTCAAAGACATTTTTTATATGCAAGTTCTTCCGATTTTATTTATGCAATAATGATAGAACAATATGGATTAATTATTGGAGGTATTATGCCAATTTTCCTTTATTTATTATTTTTTTATAGGTCAGTAATAATATCATCTAAAAGCGAAAGTGTTTTCGGTTCCTTAGTAGTTGCAGGGTTGTCATTTGCCTTGGTCTTTCAGGCGATAAGTAATATGGCAGTAAATGTGGGATTATTTCCCGTTACAGGACAAACTCTTCCATTAATTAGTAAAGGAGGGACATCAATTATTTTTACATGTATTGCAATAGGAATAATATTAAGTATAAGCAGAAATACAAACGATAGAGATTATGAAAAAGCTTAAAGTAATAATTAGTGGAGGAGGAACGGGAGGACATATTTTTCCGGCAATTGCAATTGCTAAACAGTTGGAAAAAAAAGTAGAGGATATTGATATTCTTTTTGTGGGAGCTAAAGATAGGATGGAAATGCAAAAAATCCCAGAAGCAGGTTATAAAATTGAAGGATTATGGATTAGTGGTTTGCAGAGAAGTTTGAGTTTAAGAAATCTTTCTTTTCCTTTTAAGTTGATAAGTAGTATTTTAAAATCCAGAAGCATTGTCTCCAATTTTAAAGCAGATTTGGTAATTGGTACAGGAGGATTTGCAAGTGGACCTTTGTTATTTGTTGCTAGCAGAAAAGGGATTCCTGCACTTATTCAGGAACAGAATTCTTATCCTGGAATTACCAATAAACTACTTTCAAAATATGTGGATAAAGTGTGTGTTGCTTATGATAAAATGAACAGATTTTTTCCTCAAGATAAAATTGAATTCACAGGAAATCCAATTCGGAAACTGATTTTGGATTTTAAGGATAAAAGGGAAGAAGGAAAAAAATTATTTAAAGTAGATAATGGGAAAAAGACCGTTTTAGTTGTCGGAGGAAGTTTGGGAGCAAGAACAATTAATGAATCTATTGGCGAAAATTTAGAGCTTTTTGTAAAAAATAATCTGAATTTGATATGGCAAACCGGTATTTCTTACGGAAATCAATCAAAAGAATTGATAAAAAAAATAGATAAAAAAGAAATAAATGCTCATGTTTTTATTAATGAAATGGATAAAGCTTATGCGGCTGCCGATATTATCATTTCTAGGTCAGGAGCAATTGCAATTTCGGAGCTTTGTTGTATTGCAAAACCAGTTATTTTGGTTCCCTCTCCAAATGTAGCGGAGGATCATCAAACACAAAATGCACAATCGTTAGTTAATAAGAATGCTGCACTCATGGTAAAAGATGTTGATGCAAGCGGTAAACTTGTAAGTGAGTTGGTGAAACTTTCTGAAAATAACGTTTTACAGGAGGAACTAAGTGAAAATATAAGTGAGTTGGCGGTAACAAATGCAGCTGAAAGAATTGCAGATTTGGCATTGGAATTAATTAAAAAATGAATTTGAATAATTATAAACATATATATTTCATAGGAATTGGAGGTATTGGTATGTCTGCCATTGCTCGATATTTTAATAGTAAAAATCTATCAGTTTCAGGTTACGATAAGGTAAAATCAGATTTGTGTGTGGAGTTAGAAACAGAAGGAATAAGTATTCATTACAATGAGAATGTTGAAAATATTCCTAATCTGGTAAAAGAAAATAAAAATGAATGCTTAATTGTGTACACTCCAGCAATTTCAAACAGTCATTTTCAGTATCAGTATTTCCGAAAAAACAAATATAAAGTTCTGAAAAGGGCAGAGGTTTTAGGGTTAATTAGTCAAAAATATTTTACTATTGCCGTTGCAGGTACTCACGGAAAAACGACAACATCAACTATGCTTGCACATATTCTAACTCATGGGAAAATGGATTGTACTGCCTTTTTGGGAGGAATTAGTAAGAATTATAAATCTAATTTTCTAATTAGCGAAAAGGAAAATATTATTGTGGTGGAAGCGGATGAATATGATAAATCTTTTTTACAATTAAATCCTGATATTGCAATTATTACTTCTGTTGATGCCGATCATTTGGATGTATATGGGAATAAAGAAAATTTACACAATACATTTTCAGATTTTGCTGATAACATAAAAAAGAATGGTACTTTAATATTGGAAAATAGTATTGACTCTACTTTGTTTTCTCAAAAAGAAATTTCAATTGTAAAATATTCCGCAGTAGAAAATTCAGATTATCATGCTAAAAATATTAGTGTTTCAAATGGAAAAATGGTTTTTGATGTTCATTCTCCCAAGGGCAATATTGTTGGAGCGGAACTTTGTATGGCGGGTAATCATAATATAAGTAATGCAATTGCTTGTATTTCGGTATCTCAATTAATGGGATTATCTAATGATACCATTGTAGAAGGAATACAATCTTTTCAGGGAATAAAAAGACGATTTGATGTTCAGATAAGTACTCCATATTTAGTTTTTATTGATGACTATGCTCATCATCCAAAAGAGATTACAGAGAGTTTGAAGGCGGTAAAAATTTTACATCCAAACAAGCAAATGACAGTGGTTTTTCAGCCACATTTATATAGCAGAACTCAAGATTTTGCAGATGATTTTGCAGAAAGTTTATCTGTTGCAAATCAGTTGGTAATTTTGGATATTTATGGAGCGAGAGAAAAGGAAATTCCAGGAGTTACTTCTGAAATGCTTCTTTCAAAATGTACAAACTCAGAAAAGGAAGTGAGTAGTAAAAATGATATTGTAGAGGTTTTGAAAAAAAAGAATATTGAACTTTTGGTAACTTTAGGAGCGGGGGATATTAGCACAAAAGTTCAGTCAATTAAAAATATGCTAGAAGGATGAAAAATATATTTAACATAATCCGTTTTGTATTAGGACTTTTACTTTTGATTGTTTTAATGTCCTTTTCGTACTACAAAATTGGGGAACAATTATGTGAGATAAAAAGTATTGACATTCAAGTTGATGAAAATAAATTTGTGACTCTTCATTTAATTACACAACTTTTAAATGAGAACTCTATTCATCCAAATGATAAAAAATTAGCAACTATTTCGGCAAATAAAATTGAATCAATTTTAGAAAACCATTCTTCAATAAAAACTGCAAATGTGTTTTCCGATTTGAAAGGAAATATAAGTATTCATGTTTTATCTAGAGTTCCTATTGTCCGAATTCAGAATAAAAAAGAAGGCTATTATATTGATTTGGATGGAGATAAAATGCCGTTTTCAAATTTATATACTTCCAGAATTTTGTTGATTACTGGAAATATTGATGAAGTAGAAAATGAGGATTTGTTTACTATTTCCGAGTATATCTATAATGATGAATTTTTGAAGAAACAAATAGTACAAATAAATATTGAGAAAAGTGAACTTACGCTTTATACTAGAGTTGGGGAATATATTGAATTTGGGGAAGTGAAAAATATAAATACAAAATTTAATAATTTAAGGTTGTATTACGACAAAGGAACAAAGGAAAATTTGATATATAAAACGATAAGCTTGAAGTATAACAATCAAATAGTATGTACTAAAAAATAATATTATGACAGAGAACACAGATAATACAGAAAAACAAAATAAAATGACAAATTCGCAAATTATTGTAGGGCTTGATATCGGAACAACAAAAATTTCCGTGATGGTTGGTAAAAAGAATCAATATGGAAAATTAGATATTCTGGGTACAGGAAAAGCAATTTCTGCTGGAGTGATGAGAGGTGTTGTGTCAAATATTGATAAAACAGTAGAATCTATAAAAATTGCAGTGGAGCAAGCCGAGCTTGATTCGGGAATACAGATTAAGGAAGTTTATGTAGGTATTGCTGGGCAACACATTAAAAGTTTACAACACAGAGGAGATTTGGTAAGGGATAATATTGATGAGGAAATAAATATTGATGACATCAACAAACTTTCCTCAAATATGTTCAAGTTGGTTACAATTCCTGGTGAAAAGGTCATCCATGTTATTCCTCAAGAGTACACTGTGGATGGAGAGGAATGTATACAGGATCCAAAAGGAATGGCGGGTGTAAAATTGGAGGCTAATTTTCATATTATTACGGCAAAAGTTGCAGCGGTAAAAAATATAATGAGATGCGTTCAGAAAGCGGGACTAACCCCTAAAAATTTAATTTTAGAACCATTTGCTTCCGCAGTGGCAGTGTTGGATAAAGATGAGTTGAATGAAGGTGTGTGTTTGGTAGATATTGGTGGTGGAACTACTGATGTTGCATTCTTTTTAGATGGGATAATTCGTCATACTGCGGTAATTCCTTTTGGAGGAAATGTGATTACAACTGATATTAAATCTGGAATTCAGATTTTGGAAAAACAGGCAGAGATGTTGAAAATAAAATTTGGATGTGCAATGGAAAGTGCAACAAAGGACAATGTAATGGTTTCTATTCCAGGACTAAGAGGAAGGGATCCAAAAGAGGTTTCTGTAAAAAACCTTTCAGCAATTATTGAATCCAGAATGAAAGAGATAATTGAACTTGTAAATCATCAAATTATATCTTCAGGTTTTCAAAATAAATTAATGACAGGAATTGTGATTACAGGAGGAGGATCTCAACTGAGAAGTTTACCACAATTGGTGTCCTATATAACAGGAAAGGAAGTGAGAGTTGGAGTTCCGAACGAACATTTAGGGTCGGAATCTAAAAGTAAAGTTAAGAGTCCTATGTTTTCTACCGGTGTAGGTTTGGTGCAAAAAGGATTTGAAGAAGTAGATTGGAAAGAGATTCAGGAAAATACTCCTATCAATTTGGAGAAGCCAGAGGAGGAGCCTTCAACAATAGGTTTGAAAGGGAAATTTATTGGATTTCTTGATAACCTTTTTAGTGATGAAGAATTAAATTAAATAATAAACAAAAAATATTAACCAATTAAATCAATAAAATTATGAGCGAAAAAGACAACATAATTGATTTTAATCTCCCAAAAAACAAATCATCAGTTATAAAAGTAATTGGTATTGGTGGTGGAGGTGGAAATGCAATTAACTACATGTATAAAAATGGAATTGCTGGTGTGGATTTTGTAATCTGTAATACAGATACGCAAGCACTTGAAGCCAGTGATATTCCTGTGAAAATTCAGCTTGGAGAATCACTTACTGGTGGTTTGGGAGCTGGATCTAATCCGGAAACGGGTAGACAAGCGGCCTTAGAAAGTATTGATAAAATCAACGAACTTTTGGACGCCAATACTGAAATGTTATTTATTACTGCAGGAATGGGTGGTGGTACCGGAACAGGAGCGGCTCCTGTTGTTGCGCAAGCAGCAAGGGATAAAGGTATTCTTACTGTGGGAGTGGTTACAGTTCCTTTTCACACAGAAGGAGGGAGAAGAAAAGAACATGCGAAAAATGGTTTGGAAGAATTGAGAAATAATGTAGACACTCTGTTGATAATTGATAATGAAAAACTAATTGAAGTGTATGGAGACCTAACTTTGAAAAGAGCATTTGGTAAAGCAAATGAGGTGTTGAATACTGCAACTAAAGGAATTGCGGAAGTTATTTCTCAGTATTTGGATATTAATATTGACCTTAATGATGCCAGATTGGTATTAGAAAATAGTGGTACTGCCATAATGGGACAAGCTATTTCGGAAGGTGAAAATAGAGCAATTGATGCAGTAAAACAAGCTTTGGACTCTCCACTCTTGAATGATAATGATATTAGAGGTTCTAAACATGTGTTATTGAAAATTGTAACTGGTGAGGAAGATGATGAAATATCAATGAACGAATTGAAAATTATTAACAATGCAATACAACAAGCTGCTGGCTCGGATGTAAATATTATTTTGGGTGCTGGAACAGATTCTGAACTTGGGAATCAATTAAGTATAACGGTTATTGCTACAGGATTTAAGGTAAAAGAAGAACCCAAAGATATTTATATAGGGATAGGAGAAGGTAATTTGGAATCTCTTAATAACAAGAAGATTGAACAAGCTCCGGAAGCTATTACAGAAGATTTTTCTCAGCAATCAATGTTTGATTTTGATAAGCAAGATTATAAAGATACAATTGATTATATTGAAGAAAACCAAGAAACTGAAGTAGAGGATGAAGAAGGTTTGTTGGATTTTGAAGTAACTGATATTGAAGAAGAAAATAATGTTGTAGAATTTGATTTGGATGAGCCATCTGAAAAAATAGTATTGAATTTAGAAGATGATGTAGAAGAAGTAATGACTGATGAAGTAGAAGAGATTGTAAATAAAATAGAGGAAGTTGAAGAAAAGGAGGTTAAAACTCCTGATTTGCAAATAAATCCTCAGCAAACTCAGGAGAATGAAATTACTTCTAGAAAAAGAGATGAAAAATTGAAAAATATATCTAATATTTTGAGAACACCTTCTGGTTTAACTAATCTGATAGACGAGCCGGCATACAAAAGAAATGGAATTGACCTGGAGGAGGTTCCTCACTCTTCCGAATCGGAAATATCTAGACATACATTATCTTTGGGAGATGATAATTCTGTTCAGATAAAACCGAATAATTCTTTTCTACACGATAATGTGGATTAATAATTAAAATCGCTCATATTTAAAAATCCTCAACTTATGTTGGGGATTTTTTTGTTTTATATTATTCCTAAATTACTAGATTAAAAATAGAGATACTATGCCAAGCATAGTATTTAATTTTAGATAAATTATCTTTGTGACATTATTAATCAACTCATATCTCTTTTATGAAAAAACTAATTTTACTTTTAATTACTTTAATTACACTGATAAATGTAAGCTATGCTTCTTTTCCTCTAAGTCAAGAAATTAAAACTGAGATTCTGGAAATATCAAAATCAGAGAATGAATCTTTAAGCGATCCATTTGAACTAACGGGGTTAGCAATTGCAATTTTAATATTTTACCTTTTTCGAGCATCTGTAAAAACTACCGATCCTAATGAAAGAAAAAGATTACGCATTTATGCTTTTACTCTTTCAATATTATTAATCCTTGCTTTTATTATACTATCTCTTATATTACACAGTATGAGTTCATCTTGGATAAACTTTTTCGATAGCCTTTAATGAAAAAACTGATATTACTTTTAATCACGATAACTACACTTACAAATGTAGGGATTTAAAATTTTATATTTAAGAAATATTACATCATTCCTGGCATGCCTCCCCCTCCCATTGGAGGCATTGCTGGAGTTTCCTCTGGAATATCAGAGATAACACATTCGGTAGTAAGTAGCATTCCTGCAACAGATGCAGCATGTTGTAAGGCTACTCTCACTACTTTAGCAGGGTCAATAATACCTGCTTTCATCATGTTTTCAAATTTTTCCGTTTTTGCATTAAATCCGAAATCATTTTTCCCTTCTTTTACTTTATTTACAATTACACTTCCTTCCATTCCTGCATTTGCAACAATTTGTCTTAATGGTTCCTCTAACGCTCTTTCAATAATATTTATTCCAGTTTGCTCGTCATCATTCTCTCCAGAAAGTTTTTCTAGTTTTTTAGCTGCTCTTACAATAGCAACTCCACCACCAGCAACAATTCCTTCTTCTACAGCAGCTCGGGTAGCAGAAAGTGCATCATCTACTCTATCTTTCTTTTCTTTCATTTCCATTTCAGAAGCTGCTCCTACATAAAGTACCGCAACTCCTCCTGCAAGTTTTGCTAATCTTTCTTGCAGTTTTTCTCTATCATAGTCAGAAGTAGTACTTTCAATCTGAGCTTTAATTTGGTTTACTCTAGCTTTAATACTTTCAGAATCTCCTTCACCATTTATAATAGTGGTATTGTCTTTATCGGTTACAATTTTCTCACAACTACCCAACATTTCTAAAGTAGCAGTTTCTAAAGCAAATCCTCTTTCTTCCGAGATAACTGTTCCGTTTGTAAGGATAGCAATATCTTCTAGCATTGCTTTTCTTCTATCACCAAAGCCTGGTGCTTTTACTGCGGATACTTTTAGTGCTCCTCTTATTTTATTCACCACTAAAGTAGAAAGAGCTTCTCCATCTACATCTTCAGCAATAATCATAAGTGGTCTCCCTGCTTTTGCAGTTTGTTCCAAAATAGGAAGTAAATCCTTCATAGTAGAAATTTTCTTATCGTAAATAAGAATGTAAGGATTTTCTAGTTCCGTTTCCATTTTATCGGCATCTGTAATAAAATAAGGAGATAAATATCCTCTGTCAAATTGCATTCCTTCTACCACTTCTACAGTAGTTTCTGTTCCTTTTGCTTCTTCTACTGTAATAACACCTTCTGTTTTTACCTTCTTCATTGCAGTAGCAATTAAGCTGCCAATTTCATTGTCGTTATTTGCTGAAATAGAAGCAACTTGTTCTATCATCTCATAACTGTTTCCAACTTTTTTGGATTGTTTTTCAATGTCAGAAATAATTATTTTAACAGCTTTATCTATTCCTCTTTTTAAGTCCATTGGGTTGGCTCCAGCTGCAACATTTTTAAGTCCTGTTGTGATTATTGCTTGTGCTAAAACGGTAGCAGTAGTTGTTCCGTCTCCTGCCATATCTGCAGTTTTGGATGCTACTTCTTTTACCATCTGAGCTCCCATATTTTCCAAAGCATCTTCTAATTCAATTTCTTTTGCTACAGTTACTCCATCTTTTGTAATGCTTGGTCCACCAAATTTCTTATCAATTACTACATTTCTTCCTTTTGGTCCTAATGTTACTTTTACTGCGTTTGCAAGCGCGTCAACACCTCTTTTTAGTGCATCTCTTGCTTCTGTATCGAATGTTATATTTTTTGCCATCTTAATATTTTTTAGTTATGAAATAATTGCGAAAATATCAGATTCCTTCATAATAAGGTAATCTTCTCCTTTATGTTTTAATTCTGTTCCAGCATATTTTCCGTAAAGTACAGTATCTCCAACTTTTACTGTAATCGGATTTTCTTTTGTTCCTTTTCCAATTGCAGCAATTTTACCTTTTTGTGGTTTTTCTTGTGCGTTATCGGGTATAATAATTCCTGAAGCTGTTTTGGTTTCTGCTTCCGATACTTTAATAAGTACTCTGTCGGCAAGAGGTGTAATATTTAATTTACTCATTTTTAATAATTTTAGTTATACAAATATACTCAATCTGTTTACTACTAATACAAATAACATGCCAAATAAATTTCAGGAAATGAAAAACGAAATTTTGTCAGAAAAGTTGAAACTGATCGCTTCAATTAGTTTGAATCGGAAACGTTTTGATTAAAATCAGATGATTGACTCTGCATGTTTTCTTCAATTGCTTTGTCTTTTCCAATTGATTCAATTTCAGATGTTCCTCTATCAATTGCAAAGTTAGATGAAAGTATTAAAACAATCATAGTAATTCCAAGTGCCCAAGTAGCTTTTTCTAAAAAATCAGTTGTTTTCTTTACTCCCATCATTTGGCTTGCTCCTCCTCCAAAGGAAGAAGATAAACCTCCTCCTTTCGGGTTTTGTATAAGGATGATTAAAACGAGTAGTACTGAACAGATTATAATTAATGTTGCAAAAATTGTGTAAGCTCCCATTTGTTATTTCTTTTTTAAGTCGATTATCAAATTAATTTGGTCGGCAAATAAACTGCTTTTTTCTGGATATTTCAAACTTAATTTTTTATAAGCTGAAATTGCCTTGTCAAAATGTTGTTGTTCCAGATAAACACGGGCCAAAGTTTCGGTTACAAGTTCATCATTTTCTATTAATGATGTTTTTGCAGTTTCAGTAGGGGAGAAGAATTTGGTCTTTTCCGCTTTCATAATTGGTTTTGTGTCAATAAATTTATCAATTAAATCATTTGGGTTTTCTTTTATTTCTTCTCTATTTATCTTTTTTACTTTGGTAAGTGCCAACCACTCCGAAAAAGAATGCTCTTCAGTTTCGTCAAACTCCAATGGTTTTCCGATTTCTAATTTTTCTTCTGTTATTGTTTTTTCTTTTACAATTTTTGGAAGTTCAGTTTTGGTATTTTCTAACACTACCACTTTATTTTCTGTAATTAATTTGAAAAGTAACTTTCGGTTAGCGCTGTAAACTGCCGCTCTTTTTAATTGTCTATTATATCTAAAACTTTCTGTATTTAATAGTCCTTTTGCAAGTAGTTGCTGCGGAGCAGAAAAGAAGGGAAATTCATCAGTTATTTTCTCCAAATTCTGAAGATGATTATTCCCAATTTTTTCAGGGTTTTCAATTAAAAATATTAGATTTTCAGTATTCATTATTACCAATTTACTACCGCTTTGTTAAATATATCTTCTACCAATTCATTGCAGATTTCCTCTATTAAAGTTTCTTCAATTGAGTTGAAATTTTCATCAGATGGAAAGTCTCTATATCTAGAGAAAGTAGAAGTAAAATCATATTTTTTATCAAATTTATTTTTGAAATTGACTTTAATTTTGATAGTCAATCTGTTTTGCCTTGCAGTTTCATTTGATTGTATTGCAATTGGTTTTATCTGATAATGTGTTATTTCTCCCGAAAAATATAAATCTCCATTAGAATCTTCTAATTCCAAATTGGTTTGAACCACAAAATAATCTTTTAATTTCTCAGTAAATAGCTGGCTAAGTGTTGGCTGAATAATATTTGCTTTGTTAGGGAAATAAAATACAGAAACAGTTTTTACTTCTGGAGTAATAGATGCTCCAGTAAATGAATAAAATCCACAAGATGACAATACAAATATGAGAATTACTGATAATATTTTGTGTGATAATTTCATTTTATAAATCAAATTCTTTAATTTTTCTGTAGAGTGTTCGTTCAGAAATTCCCAATTCTTCAGCAGCTAATTTTCGCTTTCCATTGTGTTTCTCTAACGATTTTATTATTAGATTTTTTTCTTGATTTGCCAGAGATAAAGTTTCTTTTATCTCAATAGAATTATCATCCTCAACAATTAAGTTGCTAGTATTTATTTCGTTAAAAACATCTTTTTGTATTTCAGTACTCCCTTCTTTATTTATCAAATCAAAAGTAATTTTTTTCAATTCTGTTAAATCTTTTTTCATATCAAAAAGTACTTTGTAAAGTATCTCTCTTTCTGAAAGTTCAGATTTGTTTTTGTCTTCAAATAAAACAGGACTGTTGGAAACATTTGTTTGTTTTGGCAAACTATTAATAATCGTGGTAGCGGTAATATTTCTTTCTTTTTCCAGAACAGAAATTTGAGAAACAAAGTTTTTAAGCTGACGGATATTTCCTGGCCAATTATAATTTGTAATAATTTCTGTTGCACTATCATCCAATCGAACTGAAGGAGTATTGTATTTATCGGAAAAATCGGAAGAAAATTTTCTGAAAAGTAAAGAAATATCTTCTTTTCTCTCCCTTAGTGGTGGCATAAAAATACTAATGGTATTCAATCTGTAATATAAATCTTCTCTAAACTTTCCATTTTTTACAGCTTCTTGAACATTTACATTTGTAGCGGCTATTACTCTTACATCTGTTTTTATTGACCTTGAAGACCCTACTTTCATAAATTCTCCACTTTCTAAAACCCTTAAAAGCCTCACTTGAGTGGATTGTGGAAGTTCTGCAACTTCATCAAGGAATATTGTCCCTTCATCAGCAACTTCAAAATATCCCTTTCTGCTGTCTACCGCTCCAGTAAATGATCCTTTTTCGTGCCCAAAAAGTTCACTATCAATTGTTCCCTCTGGTATAGCTCCGCAGTTTATTGCTACATACGAATTGTGTTTTCGGCTACTACTTTGATGAATAATTTTAGGGATATTTTCTTTTCCCGTACCACTTTCTCCAGAAATAAAAACAGAAATATCAGTTGGGGCAACTTGAAGGGCAATGTCAATTGCTCGGTCCAAAAGTGGGCTGTTCCCAATAATTCCAAATCTTTGTTTTGCTTGTTTTGCAGTCATTTTATATCGCTTTCCCCAATAATGTTGCAGAGGTACATTCTTCAATCTCTACCATTACATAATCTCCTTTTTTGTAATTTTCCTTTGGAAATACTACCGCAGAATTATGTGTTGTTCTTCCGTACAGTTTTTCTTCTGACTTTTTAGAAGTTCCTTCTACTAAAACTTCAAATGTTTCCCCAATTTTTTCTTTCATATGTAGCAATGAATGTACTTGTTGTTTTTCAATAATTTCAGCCAATCTCCTTTGTTTTACATCATTTGGAATGTCGTCCTCAAACTTCCTTTCGGCAGTTGTGTTTGGTCTTTCAGAATATTTAAACATATAACCATATTCGTATTTTACATAATCCATTAAACTCAAAGTTTCTTGATGGTCCTGTTCTGTTTCAGAGCAGAATCCTGTAATCATATCCATAGAAATTGAACAATCAGGAATTGTATTTTTGATATTATCAATCAAAGTGATATATTTTCCCCTAGTATAACCTCTATTCATTTTTGATAATATTCTATCACTTCCGGATTGAACAGGGAGATGAATATAATTGCAAATGTTATTGTATTTTTTCATTACCTGAATTACATCTAAAGTCATATCTTGTGGGTTAGAAGTGGAAAATCTAATTCTTAATTTTGATCCAACTTCTGCAACCATTTCAAGTAAATTTGCAAAACTGACGCTATTTTCTTGTGCATCTTTTGTTGCTTTTTTGAAATCTTTTTTTGCTCCTCCTCCATACCATAAATAGGAATCTACATTTTGTCCCAAAAGAGTTACTTCTTTGTATCCATCTTTAATTAATTGTTTACATTCATTTACAATGCTTTCAGGATTTCGACTTCTTTCCCTACCTCTAGTAAAGGGAACTACACAAAAAGTACACATATTGTCGCATCCCCTTGTGATAGATACAAATGCTGTTACACCATTTCCTCCTAGTCGGACAGGACTGATATCCGCATAAGTTTCTTCCTTTGAAAGGAAAACATTTACCGCTTTTCTTCCGTCATCAACTTGTTTAAGTAAATTTGGTAAATCCCTGTAAGCATCTGGTCCAATTACTAGGTCAACTAATTTTTCTTCTTCCAAAAATTTTTCTTTTAATCTTTCTGCCATACATCCTAAAACTCCAACTATCATTCCTGGATTTTTATCTTTTTTTATAGAGTTATAAAATTCCAATCTTTTCCGAACGGTTAGTTCTGCTTTCTCACGAATTGAACATGTGTTTACAAAAACTAAATCGGCTTCATTTATATCTTGAGTAGTAGAAAATCCTTCCTTTGTAAGGATGGAAGCGACAATTTCAGAATCGGAAAAATTCATTTGACATCCATAACTTTCTATATACATCTTTTTACTTCCTTTTGGATTGTCAACTATTGATAATCTTTCTCCTTGTTTACTTTCGTCTATTTTTTTCTCTAAAACCTGTGTAATATTCATTGTTGATGTAAAATTTATTTTGCAAATTTACAAATTCCTGACAAATTATGACAATATGACACTTGTTTATTTGCTTATATTATTATATAATATAGTAAAACTGACACAAAAAAATGATTTGGCAGATTCAAAAATTCTTCTTTTTCTTTGCAAAACAATTTAACAACAAACACAAAAATAATTATGGCAAAGAATTTAGTAATTGTAGAGTCTCCAGCAAAAGCGAAAACTATTGAAGGATATTTAGGAAAGGACTTTTTGGTGAAATCCAGTATTGGTCACATTAGAGATTTACCTAAGAAAGGTGGAATGGGAATTGATATTGAAAACGGATTTGCTCCTAATTATGAGGTTTCTGAAGATAAAAAACATGTTGTAGTAGATCTTAAAAAGCATGTAAAAGTAGCTGATACGGTATGGATTGCAACGGATGAGGACCGAGAGGGAGAGGCAATTGCTTGGCATTTACAAGAGGTTTTAAACTTAGAAAAAAAAGATACCAAACGAATTGTTTTTCATGAAATTACGAAAAAAGCAATTACCAATGCAGTGAAAAATCCAAGAGAGATCGACATGCATTTAGTGGACGCTCAACAAGCAAGAAGGGTTTTAGATAGATTAGTAGGTTTCGAACTTTCCCCTGTACTTTGGAGAAAAGTAAAACAAGGACTTTCTGCAGGTAGGGTTCAGTCAGTTGCCGTTAGGTTAATTGTAGAAAGAGAAAAAGAAATTGAAAACTTTAAATCGGTATCTTCTTACAGGGTATCGGCAATATTTACAACTCCTGAAGGAAAAACATTTAAGTCAGAAATATCTAGAAGGTTTCAAACTTTAGATGGGTCGGAAGTATTTTTAAAACAATGTGTTACCGCTTCTTATAAAATTTCTGATTTAGAAACTAAACCAGCTAAAAAATCTCCTTCTGCACCATTTACTACTTCTACTTTGCAGCAAGAAGCATCTAGAAAACTAGGTTATTCAGTTGCTCAAACTATGAATGTGGCTCAACGATTATACGAATCGGGTAAAATTACTTATATGAGAACTGATAGTGTAAATCTATCGAATGACGCAAGGGAAGCCTGTATAAATGAAATTACTTCTTCTTATGGTTCTGAATATTCTAAAACAAGAACATTTGCAACAAAATCGAAAGGAGCTCAGGAAGCTCATGAGGCGATTAGACCGACAGATATGAGTAAACACACAGTAGATGGAGAGAGTTCTCACCAGAAATTATATGATTTAATTTGGAAAAGAACTATTGCTTCTCAAATGTCGGAAGCTCAATTAGAAAGAACTATTGCTAAAATTGATATTTCTACTTCTGACGAGCAGTTTACTGCAAAAGGAGAGATGATTAAGTTTGATGGATTTATGAAGGTTTACATGGAAGGAAAGGATGATAATTCTGAAGAACAAGACGGGATGCTTCCAAAATTAAATGTAAATGATGATTTGGAAATGAATGAAATAACTGCTATCGAAAGATTCTCGAGACATCCTGCCAGATATGCAGAAGCTAGTTTGGTGAAAAAATTAGAGGATTTAGGTATTGGAAGACCTTCCACTTATGCTTCAATTATTACCACTATTCAGAAAAGAGGATATGTTGTAAAAGAAGGTAGAGAGGGAGTAAAAAGAGAATATCAGTATCTTATTTTAAAAGATAATTCCATCACTAAAGAAGTGAAAACAGAAAATACAGGTGCGGAGAAAAATAAAATGTTTCCAACAGATATTGGTGTTGTGGTAAATGATTTTTTAGTTACACATTTTGATCATGTGTTAGATTATGGATTTACAGCAGGTGTAGAAGATGAATTTGATGAGGTTGCAGCTGGAAAGAAAAAATGGAATGATATGTTGCAAGATTTTTATGCTCCTTTCCATGAAAAAGTAGAAAATGTAATTGGTACTGCAGAAAAAGCCTTAGGAGAGCGTAATTTAGGAAAAGACCCTGCCTCTGGAAATACTGTTTATGTTCGTATTGGTCCTTTTGGGCCTATGGTTCAATTGGGAGAAAAACAGGAAGATGAAGATGCTCCAAAACCAAAATTTGCATCTTTAATGAAAGATCAGTCTATACAAACCATTACAATGGATGAGGCTTTAGAATTGTTTAAATTACCAAGAACTGTTGGTGAGTTTGAAGGGGAAGAGATAGTTGCTTCAGTTGGTAGATTTGGTCCGTATTTAAGATATCAAGGTAAATTTACTTCTATCAAAAAAGATGATGGAGACGATCCTTTAACTATTGAAATTGACAGAGCGATTGAGTTGATAAAAATTAAAATTCAATCAGATAAAGATAGATTAATTTTAAACTTTGATGGAGATCCTTTAGTTCAGGTTTTAAATGGTAGATATGGAGCTTTTATTCAGGTTTCTCCTCCGAAAGGGAAAAAGATAAATGTAAAAATTCCAAAGGATTTAGAACCAAAAGAACTTACAAGAGAAAAATGTTTAGAGTTAATGGAGAATCAACCAAAATCAAAGTTTAAGAGAAATAAAAAATAAATGGAAATAGCGTCTAATTTTATTCCCTTAAATCCGGGATTGTATTCTGTAAAAGAAAGATGGAATCCTTCTCAGATTGGATTTCAGATTGATCCTCATACTCAAGAATCTTTTCCGAATGTGGATTATGCCGAAATAGCAATTTTTAATGTTCCGGAATATGATGGGACAGATAATGTTGCAACAACTGCTGATTGTAAAATTAGAGATGCTTTTTACCGCTTGTACTTTGATGATTTGCCAAAAGTTGCCGATTTGGGAACTTTAAGTATGATGCCGACACGAAAAGAGTCTTTTGAGTTGATTACAGAGGTTTGTACAGACTTAATTGATAAAGGGATTATCCCAGTAATTATTGGTGGTGGACAGGATATTTCCTATGCAATCTATAAATCTTATGCGAATTTACAAAAGGGAATAACTTTTTGTTCCGTTGATTCAACTTTTGATATTGGAAAACAAGAAGATAAGTTAAATGCTAAATCTTTTCTGAGTAAAATTATATCGTACAAACCCAATTATTTATTCAATTATATCAATTTAGGTTACCAAACTTATTTTGTGAAACCAGAAGAAATTTCATTATTGGAAGGTTTAAATTTTGAAGTTAACAGATTGGGGGAAGTTAAAAATAATATGTACGAAATTGAACCGCTTCTTAGAAACGCTGATTTTTTAAGTTTTGATTTGTCTTGTGTAAAAAGCTCTTTTGTGATGTCAAATGTTTATTCTACTCCTAATGGATTTGATGGGGAAGAAGCTTGTAGAATATCAAGATATGCAGGTATTAGCGACAAAATCAGTTGTTTTGGTATTTTTGAATACAATCAGGATTTGGATGAAAATAACCAAGGTTCTCAATTGATATCTCAAATGATGTGGTATTTCCTGGAAGGAGTTAGAAGTAGAAAGCACGAATTAAACCCTAATGTTAATAACTGTGTTAAATACACGGTAGCATTTGAGGACGAACAAACACAAATAGTATTTTACAAGAGTAAAACTAGTGGTAGATGGTGGATGGGAGTACCGTTTAAATCTTCCAAAACAGATGAAATGGACAATTATTTTGTAGCCTGCTCTTACCATGATTACGAGAAGGCAAATAAGGGGGAAATACCCCAAAGATGGATAAAAACATACAACCGCTTTTTATAATATCTGATTGATTTCCTTTAAAAATTTCTTAAAATTAAAAAAATAGTTATATTAGCAATCGAAAAAAAGGATAGAATTATCAATTTTATAATATGAAAAGAACGATACTAATTATTACATTAATTGCCCTGACATTTGGGATTTCGTCAGCTCAGCAAGTACCTCAATTTAGCCAGAATATGTTTAATAAACTTGCCAATAACCCTGGTTCTGCAGGGAGTGGACAGGCAATTTGTGCAACTGTACTTCACCGATCTCAATGGATGGGTTTTGACGGAGCTCCGACAACTTTAAATTTAAGTGTTGATGCTCCAATACCATCAATGCATGGAGGTATAGGAATTAACATAATGTCAGACGCAATTGGAGAATATAACAACTTAGGACTTCAACTTTCTTATGCTTACAGAACAGATTTAGGAGATGGTCAGTTAGGAATAGGAGCTTCTGCAGGTATGTTTCAGAGTGGTTTGAATGGTACTCTTTTAAATCCTGCGGATGGTGGTGATGGTTCAATTCCTACTTCTGAAGTGAGTGGTTCTGCTATGGATTTTGGTGGAGGTATTTATTACAACACTCAGGATGTGTATTTAGGACTTTCTACTTTACACATAACTGAACCTTCTATCGAAAAGAGTGATGGTGATGTAATTAACCTTTCTCGTCATTATTTTTTACTTGCTGGTTTCTACCATGAATTGAATCCTACTTTGTCGTTAAACCCGTCTATTTACCTTAAATCTGACGGTTCTACATCACAATTGGATATAAATACAAATATTTTATACAATAATAGGATATGGGGAGGCGTTAGTTACAGATTAGATGAAGGTATTGTATTGTTAACAGGAATGAATATAAATGAAGATCTAAAATTCGGATTGGCCTATGATGTCGTTCTGAATAAAATAAAAAATAACAGTATTGAGTTTATGTTGGGCTATTGCTTTAAAGTGGATTACGATAAACCAGTAAAAAGTTATAAAAACCCAAGATACTTATAGAAGTTAAACCATTTCACTTTGGTGAAATAAAAATTAAAATGAATATGAAAAAAATATTATTTTTAGGAACAATTGTAGCTCTTTTAAGTAGTTGCGGTGGCTCAGGTAATGGAGAATTAATTGGTTCTCAAGACAGACAAATTTGGAATCCGACTGACCCTTACGGGATGGTATTTGTTCCTCAAGGAAGTTTTGTAATGGGACCATCTGACCAAGATGTTCCTTTTGCAAATGTTACAACAAACAAAAGAGTTTCTATTGGAGCATTTTACATGGATGAAACTGAAATTACAAATAACGAATATCGTCAGTTTGTAAATTGGGTAAGAGATTCAATAATCAGAACTGCTTTGATTGAAAATGCTGATCCAGATGTTTATGGAGTTATTAATGAAGAAACAGGAGAGTATAAAATTAATTGGAATGTAAGAGTAAGACATGATGATGATGATGTTCGTTTTGCTTTAGAGTCTGCAGAATTGTATTATACAGATTACAATACTGGAAGAAATAAATTAGATACTAGAAAACTAATTTATTCTTACAAAACCCTTGACTTATCTAAAGCAGCTAAAAAATCTAGTAGAGATGACGATAGTCCGGAAAGTTATATCACAGAAAATGAGATTAATATTTTTCCAGATACTTTAACTTGGATGCATGATTATGCATATTCTTTTAATAAACCTTATTCCGAAAATTATTTCTGGCATGTTGCTTATGATGATTATCCAGTTGTAGGTGTAAATTGGCATCAAGCTGTTGCATTTACAAAATGGAGAACTAAAATGATGAATGAGTTTTTAAGATCTCATAATGAACCTACTTTACCAGAGTTTAGACTTCCTACGGAATCAGAATGGGAATATGCTTCAAGAGGTGGTTTAGATGAATCTCCATATCCATGGGGAGGACCTTATACAAGAAACTTAAAGGGATGTTTCCTTGCAAACTTTAAGCCTTTGAGAGGGAATTATACTGCTGATGGTGGAATTAAAGCAATTAAAGTAATGAGTTATAATCCGAATGGTTTTGGACTTTACGATATGGCGGGAAATGTTGCAGAGTGGACTTCAAATATTTATGATGAGTCTTCAGCTTCTTATTCTCATGATATGAATGGAGATTATGTTCATACTGCTGATGAAGGAGAGGAAGATGTAATGATGAGAAAAGTAATTAGAGGAGGTTCTTGGAAAGATATTTCTTATTTTATACAAAACTCTACAAGATCATATGAATATCAAGATACATCAAAATGTTATGTTGGCTTCAGATGTGCAGTTGATTTCTTAGGTAGAGATAAACAAGATTTTCAGTAAAATTTATTAATAAACAATAACAAATAAAACAAATGGGATTAGGAAATATAACAGAACAAAAGTGGTACAAAGTAATGATGCCAAAACTTTATGGTTGGGGTGCATCTTTGGTAATTATTGGAGCTCTTTTCAAAATTGAGCATTGGCAATTTGCAAGTACATTCTTAATTATTGGATTAGGTACTGAAGCAATTATTTTCTTTTTCTCTGCATTTGAGAAACCACATGAAGATCCTGATTGGTCATTGGTTTATCCTGAATTAAATTACATGAATGATCCTGATGGAACTAAACCTTTGTCTCCATCTCAAGAACTAGATGCCGCACTTGAAAAAGCTAAGATTGATAATGAGCTGATTGAAAGCTTAAATGAAGGATTAAGATCATTTGGTGAAGCTTCCACAAAATTAAATGAAACAATAAGTGCCGCTTCTGGTATCTCAGAGTATAATAGCCAAATTCAGGAAGGTGTTAAAAATATGAATGCATTAAATTCTTTATATGAATTACAGTTACAAGCATCTAATCAGCAAATGGAAGCTACTACTATGTTCCTTCAAAATTTACAGGCTTCAGTGGATGATTCTAGAAAGTTCCAAGAACAAGTTTCTCAATTAGCTGTTAATTTGGAACAAATGAATAAAGTATATAGCAATATGCTTACTGCAATGAATCCGAACAAATAATTTTATACTAAATAATTTAAAAATATTTTAAATGGCAGCAGGAAAATTGTCACCAAGACAAAAGATGATTAACATGATGTATTTAGTGCTTACAGCATTACTTGCATTAAATGTTTCTAAGGAGGTTCTGAACTCTTTCTTTGAGGTGAATTTAGGAATTGTGAAAACTACTGAAAGTCTTAGTGATAAGAATAATGATATCTATTCTGATTTTACAAATGCAACAAATCAAGTAAAAGTAAAACCTTACAAAGATTTAGCATTTCAAATAAAACCAGAATCTGATAAGTTGGTTGAAATGATTCAGGAGATGAAGTATTCACTTGTTTTAGCTGTTGATAAAAAAGTGTATTTAGGTCAGTATTTAGATGATGAAGGAGAACCAATTGAAGATAATGCTATAGAAAGTGAGTATACTGATTTGACTCCATCACAAAAGAAAATGAAAATTGCTGAGCTTAGCAATAAGGAAGATAGAGACGCTTCTGCTGATTTATTTAATCCTGAAAATAAGCAAGGTGCCGCAAGGATTTTAGATAAGAATGGTAATGGATTAGCAACTCAATTGAGAGGAAATGTAGAATCGTTTAGAGTATTGTTGTCAAATATTTTGAAAACAGCTGAGGATTCTAGTTGGATAAAACAAGGTTCATCAGAATCATTAATAGATGAGATTGATAAAACTCTAAAATTACATGATAATTATGGTAAGAAGAGGAATGAGTCTTGGGAGTTTTATAATTTTAATGATATGCCATCTGTAGCGGCTTTAACTATTTTATCAAAATTACAAACAGATATTAAAAATATGGAATCTGAGGTTATCGCATTCTTAGCTACAAATATTGATGCGTCTTCATTGAAATTTACTTCTGCAGAGGCTATTACAATTCCTAAAACAAATTTTGTTTCAAGGGGAGATGAATTTACAGCTGATATCTTTTTGACTGCAAAAGACAAAACACAAACTCCAGAAATTTATATAGGAGATTATGATTCTACTTTAGGTTCAAATGGAGATTATGTATACACAATGAAAGATCCTTCTTTAGAACCTTTGGAAGTTGTAAATGGTAAAGGTATTTACAAACAGAAAACAAGTACTGAAGGAGAGAAGAAGTGGAGAGGTATTCTTAAAATGATTACTGATAATGGAATAAAAACATTTCCATTTAGTGGTTCATATTTAGTAGCTAACAGAATGGCTGTTGTTTCTCCTACAAAAATGAATCTCTTTTATTTGAAAGTGGATAATCCAGTTCAGGTATCTGTACCTGGTTTTCAGGCTTCTGACTTAACCGTTTCTATTACTAATGGAACAATAAAAGCAACTAAGAAGTCGAAAGGAGAATATAATGTTGTACCATCAAAACTAGGAAAATCTGTTATTTCAGTTTATGTTATGAAAGATGGAAAGAAAGTTAAAATGGGTTTTATGGATTTTAGAGTGAAATCAGTTCCTCCGCCAATTGCTACCATTGATAAAAAAGAAGGTGGAGTAATTAGTAAAAGTATGATGTTGGCTTCAGGAGGTTTGGTTGCAGAGTTAAGAGATTTTGAATTTGAGGGAGTTAGGTTTAAGGTGATTGCTTATACATTGACAACTACATATCAAGGAGATCAAGTTAATGAAAAAGTGAAGGGAGCTCAGTTTACTCCAAAAATGAAAAAAGTAATTAAAAACACAAGTTCAGGAAGTAAAATAACAATTTCTGACATTAAAGCAAGGAGGTCAGATGTTAAAGGATTACCAGCTAGGAATTTGCCTCCTGCGGTATTTACAATAAAATAATTTATAAAATAATTTATTATGAAAAAAATAGTATTAGTTCTCGTATCGGTTTTAACAGTTTTAGGTTCTTCTTATGCTCAAAATGTACTTGATGGTGTATATGAAAAAGAACACTTTACTGAAAGAATCCCTCAAAAGTATCCTGCTTTAAGAGAAGCAGATGTAATGTGGAGTAGAAAAGTTTGGAGAGAAATTGATTTAAGACAAAAAATAAATCATCCTTTTTATTATCCAGCCGTTGCTCCAGGACAAGAAACTGTAAACGACAGAAAAAGTTTAATAGATGTAGTGATGAACGCTATTTTGGAAGGCAGTATTATTGCTTACGGAAATGCTGTTTATGATGATGAGTTTAAAACTCCTATGACTCAAGAAGAAATTGATGCAATTGGTGGAGCTAAACAAGAAGTAAAAAGGGTATATGATTGGGCAAAAGATGATGGATCGGAAAAAGACACTTTAATTGTTGAAGAATTTGACAGAACATCTGTAAAGATGTGGAGGGTAAAAGAAGAATGGTTTTTTGACAAGCAAAGATCTGTAATGGATCAAAGAATTATTGGTTTATGTCCTTTGAAAGAAGCAAAAGATGAGTTTGGTGATTTAACAGGTGGATACGAACCATTATTTTGGATTTATTTCCCAGATTCTAGAGGTGTTTTTGCAAATGCAGAAGTTTTTAATATGATGAAGAATGATGCTGAAAGAAGAACTTATGATGATATTTTCTGGAAAAGAATGTTTAGTAGTTACATTATTAAGGAAGCGAATGTAATGGACAGAAAAATCCAATCGTACATGATTGGATTGGACGCTCTTTTGGAATCTGAAAGAATTAAATCGGAAATATTTAATATTGAACATGATCTGTGGGAGTATTAATAAGAAATATATAAAAGATTAAAACCCCATATTTTGGGGTTTTTTGATATATTAACAATTATATTTGCAAAAAAATAACAATGATGAATAAAGAAGTAAGTTTAGAACAGATTATGTCAGATATTATCATGTTTTTTGACAGGAACAAAAAACTAATAATTTCAATTACTTTAACTGGTGTTTTAATAATAGTTTTATTTCAGAAATTCAAACCAGCGTATTATGCTACTTCAGCTATTGTTACCTCAGGTATTTCTGCTTACGAAAGAATTCCAGAAGATGAAGATGTTTTAAATCAAAGAACTGCAATTAATTTGATTAACAATTTACAGCTGGATGTAAAGAAGGAGGATTACTCTTCTTTATCTTATAAATTAAATATATCCAATGAGCAAGCTACAAATATAAAATTCATTGAAGCCGAACAACTTTTAAGACAAGATAAAGACGAAAAGTTTCATAATACTCCTAAATTTCAAATTAATTTACTAGTAAGAGATGCTAGTATTATTACTGAAATTCAGGATGGATTGTTGTATTATTTTAATACAAACCCTTATGTTTTGAAGTATAAAAATGAATATAGTAAATCTAATTTTGAAATAATTAATTCAATAGAAAAAGAAATTGCAGAATTAAAAACTCTTAGAGTAGACTCAAAATCAAATATTGACATGAGTACTTTCAGAGTCTTTTCAAATAAAGACAATACTGAAATTCAGAATCCAATAATTGATTTAGTACACAAAAAACAAGAAGTAAAAACTCAGGGTTTGCTCAACCCTTTGGATTATGTTAAAGGTTTTACTAGAACAGAAGTAGCTGAAAGAGAGGTATTGGTTTGGGGGTCCACTGTAGGGATTTTATCATTCTTTTTATCTTTGATAATTGCTTTGGTAAGAGAGGTGAAATCGAAAGCACTAAAAAAATAAATAAATGAAGGTAGGAATTATAGGTTCTGGATATGTAGGACTTGTTGCAGCGGCTTGTTTTGCAGAAATGGGAAATAAAGTAATTTGTGTTGATGTTGATGAAAATAAGATTAAAAGTTTAAAAGAGGGAAAGGTTCCAATTTATGAGCCAGGAATAGAACAATTAGTTTTAGATAATCAGAAAAAGGGAACATTACATTTTACAACAAATATAAAAGATGCACTGGATGAAGTGAAAGTTGTATTTATTGCTGTTGGAACTCCAATGGGAGATGATGGTAGTGCTGATTTAAAATTTGTTTTACAAGTTGCTAAAGATATTGGAAACCAAATGTCACATCATTTGGTTGTTGTAGATAAAAGTACAGTCCCTGTCGGTACCGCAGATTTGGTTGAGGAAACTATTCAGAATACTTTATCTCAAAGAAATAGTAATTTGACATTTGATGTGGTTTCCAATCCAGAATTTTTGAAAGAGGGAGCGGCAATAGATGATTTTATGAGGCCTGACAGAGTAGTTGTTGGAGCGTCTAATGAAGATTCTATGAGTTTGATGAAAGAACTTTATGATCCTTTTACTTTTAATCAAGATAGATTTATCGGAATGGATATTCGTTCTGCTGAGATGACAAAATATGCAGCGAATGCAATGTTAGCAACTAAAATTTCTTTCATCAATGAGATGGCAAATATTTGCGAACATGTTGGAGCGGATATTAATGAGGTGAGAATTGGAATTGGTTCTGATAAAAGAATAGGATATCAGTTTATTTATCCTGGCTGTGGATATGGAGGAAGTTGTTTTCCAAAAGATGTTAAAGCACTGGTAAATATTGCTGAAGGGAGTGGATACACTCCTCAACTGATTAAATCTGTAGAAAAAGTGAATTCTGATCAGAAGAATATTTTATTTAAAAAATTAGTATCACGTTTTGGTTCGGATTTAAAAGGTAAAACATTTGCTGTTTGGGGACTTTCGTTTAAACCAGGAACTGATGACATGAGAGAAGCTCCATCTATTAATTTAATTAAGTCGATATTATCTGCTGGAGGAAAAGTAAATGCATACGACCCAAAAGCAACCGAGCAAGCAAAGTATTATTTACAAGATTTGGAGGTGAACTATTGTTCTGATAAATATGAAGCAATTCAAAATACAGAGGCTGTAGTGTTGGTAACCGAATGGAAAGAATTTCGTTCTCCTGATTTTGAAAAAATGAAGGATTTAATGAATCAGAATATATTGATTGATGGTAGAAATCAGTTTTCTACTACTCAAATAAACAAACATGGATTTGAATATTTTCAGATTGGTGTAAAATAATTATCTATGAATATTAGGAAATTAACAAGTACAAAGTCTTTTAATGATTTTACAAGTTTATTCTTTTCTAATATTTTTCAAAAACTTTTAGGACTCGTACGAGAACCAGTTATTGCATTCTTTTTTGGATCTTCATTATTATATGCAAATTACCTTTTACTCAGAACCGGTGCAGATTTCTTTTCACAATTTACAGTAGGAAATGCATTAAAAGCAAATCTTTTACCTAAGTTTACTAAAATTTACGATTCCTATCAAAAAGTTTCCTTAAAAAAGGTCTTTTCGTTTTCAAACAGAACCATGATTTTTTTATTTGTAATTAGTCAGATAATTCAATCTTCAATTATAATATATTTGGATACCGACTATCATTATTTACTTATTATTATTTCAATTTTATTAAGTGTTAGTATCTGTTTTAACTTTTTCAATACTGTTTATCTTACAATAATGCAGGCTCAAGGTAAATTCTTTAAGTATTCCGTTGCTACTA
>Ga0233427_10000266_pt1 | contig 68839 bp, 72 predicted proteins | sample SI_118_April2016_5_FD_179885 | JGI IMG/M metagenome (GOLD analysis project Ga0233427, IMG submission 179885) | Seawater microbial communities from Saanich Inlet, British Columbia, Canada - SI_118_April2016_100_MG | ecosystem: Environmental > Aquatic > Marine > Inlet | place: Canada: British...
GTTGAGTAATCTCAGTAATCTTTTTAAGTTCAGGGGAAGTTGAATAAAGAAGGTAAGTATGAGAGGTGTTGGAAGCACCATAAAAAGAACTCAGAAGAGTCAGAAGAGGAAATCCTTCTGGAGTATCCACAATACTCAATTCATCTCCACCACCAATGAAATCTTCAACAATATTGTCGTTGCTGTCAATGATTTGTCCAGAATAAGAATATCCTTCCATTCCTGGGTATGGTTTAGAGAGTTTACCATCCTCATAGAACTGCCCATCTCTGTACTCACCACCTTTGGTACAAGCATGTTTAGTAATAATCACTTTGTAATTATTATGCTGCGTTACGACTTCTTGAAGATTCCATAAATCTCCACCACATCTCACCTCTCCAACACTTGAAAAAGAGAGAGTGAATAGAATTACGATAAGAGGAATTTTAAAGATAGTTAACACCCTGAATTATTTATACCCCAAGGAGTTTCAGTCTTACATAAAATTGCTTCAAATATGTTTGCATCTCTAACGTTTGCTGCTCTAACATTTGCCCCTGTAAGGTCTGCTCCTTTAAGATCCGCACCTGTAAGTGTTGCTTGACTAAGATCTGCTCCCCTGAGGTCTGCCCCCCTAAGGTCTGCTTCTGTAAGATATGCTCTGCTTAGATCCCGTCCCCTAAGATTTGCCCCTCTAAGGTCTGCTCCCATAAGTTTAGTTCTCCTAAGATCCGTATTCCAAAGGTTTTTTAGAGTAAGGTTTGTGCCCTTTAAATTACAACCCTCACACGAATTTGATTCTTTTAATTTTTGAAAATGATTATCTATTTGCCTATCAGATAAGAAACTTACTATAAAGATAAGAGGGATTAATAGAAGTAGAGGTAAAAGTAGTTTTTTCATAATTAAAGATTATTTTAAACTATGAAATAATTGTACTATTCTCTTCAATCGAAAACATAGTAATTCACCTCAAACTTAGAAACCTTACTTGGAAAGTGTTGATTTCTGATCTGCTGATTCATTAGGTCTCTTTCGTGTTTTCTCTTTAAGACCGAGATAACAGATGAGGAGAACCAGTTCTTTCCTGTATGGGTCAATATGGAACTCTTATTCAACCAATTTGATATCTTTCGATAACTCCACCCTTCTCTTTCATGAAGATGATGGATAAGAAGATAAATGATCTGTTGTCGTTTAGTGTATTCTTTTTGATAAATGAGTTGGTTGGATTGGAATTCGATTGAGAACTCGAGACATGGGATTACCGATTGAAAGTATGTTCCATCCGAAAACAATTTGTTACTGTTGAGTAGTTTTGTATTGTACCTTGTGAGTCAAAAATTACCTATTACATACTTTATTCAATAGTTTTTTTGATTCATTATTCGCATAATTCCAAAGTCCAGTTGCATTATCAACCGAATTTGGATTTCCCTTTGCCATTGGAAGACTATATCCAATAATTGAAAGTGATCTGCCTTTTAGAGGAGGGTTGCAATCTATTTCATATAATATTTTGTTAGAAAAATTTCCAGAATAATCAGGTTTATATTGATCAATTAACATCCATACAAAGATATTACCGTTATTTTTTTTAATACTTCCATAGTCAAAATAATAAGTGTCTCCTAAGTCTTCTGTTGCTTTTGTCCATTTAGCATTAGAGTTAAATGAAATTAGTATTGAAAATAGAAGTATGAGTAGTTTTTTCATAGTTAACCTTAATACTTAACACAAATCTTCCTCTAATTCTATATATCTATAACTAGAAAAAGTGTAGTCATAAATTTCAATTTCACAACCACTACTATAGCATGCAATATCTTCTATATCTACAATGTGATAGTTAGAAGTAGACCAGTCATACATATAGATATTATCTCCCTCACTAAAACAGTAACCATCGAATTCTACCCAAGAAGAAGTTAAATACCAATCATACCCCTCTGTATTTGCATAAGAACTTGTGCTCAAAAAAACAAATATGAATATTAGTAGTATCTTAAAATTTTTTATCATAATTACCAACAATATAGATGACCTTCTTTAATAGTCCATGGATAACCTCTCTGATCTTTACCATTACTTCCCATAAAACCTAAACTTCCAAAATAGTAATCAAGTTCGATTACAGATGCTTGGGCATTTGACCAAAAAATTACAACATAGGTTGACCATGAATTGTAATTCCAAGATCCTGTTTTTGAGTTTAGTTCATTTCCACTATATATGTTTCCTTGGACTGTATAACTCTTGCCAGTATTTGAATATGTTGCACACACATCAAGAACTTCATAAGCAAAAGTATTAAATGAAATTAATATTGAAAGAAGAAATATACTTAATTTTTTCATAATTAAAGATTATTTTGAACTATGATTAAATTGTACTATTCTATTCAATCAAAAATATAGTAATTCACCTCAAACTTAGAAACCTTACTTGGGAAATGTTGATTTCTGATCTGCTGATTCATTAGATCTCTTTCATGTTTTCTCTTTAAGACTGAGATAACTGATGAAGAGAACCAGTTCTTCCTTCTAAGAGTCTTTATTCCACTCTGATTCAACCATTTGGATATCTTTCTGTAACCCCACCCTTCTCTCTCATGAAGATGATGGATAAGAAGATAAATGATTTGTTGTCGTTTAGTGTATTCTTTTTGGTAAATGAGTTGGTTGGATTGGAATTCCATTGTGAATTCTAGATGTGGAATAATCTCAGGTATTTGATGTACCTTCAAATTCAGTCTGCTACTGTTGAGTGAGTTTGGACGGACCCTATTTCTTTCTAGCTGTTGAGTGTCCATACAGGTAAATCAAATGTATAGTATTTCAATTCCATCTTAGATACTTTTGATGGGTAATGTTTGTTCCTAATATTGTTTACAAGATCATCCCTTTCATGTTTTCTTTTAAGGACAGAACTAACAGATATATTAAACCATTCACATCCTCTATGTGTCTTGATTCACCATTGGTTTAGTTTCTTACTGATCCTTCTATACCTTAACCCCTCATCTTTCATCAACTGGATCAAAGAATAAATCATATGTTGACGGACACTGTATCCTTTATCGTAGATTAAAGAATTAGATTGAAATTGTATGTTGAATTCTAAAACTGGAGTTGTACTGGTAAAAAAGGTTCCGTACAAAAACTTTCAGTCACGGTCGAATACTATGATGAAGCATAGAAAATTTATCCTGCTTAAAAATTAATAGAAATTAATTGACTTTTAAAATAATTCAAGTCATCCGGGGTGCCAAGTCCATACATTCCATTATTTACCGCTCCAATATTAAAAAAACCTACATTATATTTTTCATTAATCAGTTCGTTATAAACTGGAGCAACATAAAACTCTCCGTTAACTCTTTTGTCTTTTTTAATCATAGTATTTGCAGCCTTGCAAAAATTATCCCCTCTGGAAAAATTATATATACCAACTGTAGCTTCATCAGAAATAACCTCCTTCTCAACAACTTTGATAACTTTATTATTACTTATACCAACAAATGACCACTTTGGGTCATTTGCTGTCATAGTCATTATAAGGCCATTAAGCTCACCCTTTTCCAACAAGTTCAAGTATTTATTTATATCTATATCAATCCATTGATCAGAGTTTGCAATCATAACAGGATCAGAGTTGCAGATATATTCTTCAGCAAGCAATACTGTACAGGCAGCTCCTTCAGTATATTCCTCTATAGGTATAACAACGCAACCATCTGATTTGTTTCTTAGCACCTTGGTCAAATTATATTTTTCTATATGTTTTTTTTGGCATATAAATATAAATCTATGTTTGCATGACGGAGTAAGATTATCTATCACACCTTCAATCATATGTTTATTATTAATTGATATTAATGGCTTTGGATTCTTGTATCCACAATCAGAAAATCTACTCCCTCTTCCTGCCATTGGTATTACTATATTTAACATAAATATTTATCGTTTATAGTTCCGGGATACTTAACTACAACTGTAGTAACATCCGTTAAAGCTTCAAAATTAGTAGAAACACCTGGATTAATTTTAACTATATCACCGTCAGAGTACTTCTGACCATTCATACTAACAGACCCGTCCAATATAACTGTAATCTCTGTAGCAATCTTATGGTAATGCGATGACTCTGTATCGCCTTTTTTGTATTTTTTAATGGCAACTTCGGTATCTGTATTCTTTAATATTGAAGGATTAAAGTTTCCAACAAACCAACCATTAACCATATTGTCTAAACTATCAATTTTAATCATTATGATTTTATTATCTTATACTCTTCAACCAAGTTCGGACTCATTAATGAGTGATACTTATGCGGCTCAATTTCAGTTGTTACAACTTGCTTACCATCAAGTATCATTTCATTAAAAACCGGACATATAAAAAACATGCCATTAGTATTTGCATCTTTCATTATCATTTTTTTAGTGTAATTAACAAAATCCTTTCCACTTTTGAAAAGATAAGTTCCTGCTGTAGCATAATTGCTAATCGGTACTTTTTCTGCAGCCTCTACAACATTTTTTTTACTATCTAATTTGACATATGACCATCTGGGATGTACAGATTTAAAAACAACAGTTCCAGCACTATAGTCTTCGGAACCAAAATTTTTTAATAAATCTTTATACTCTATATCAATAATTTGATCTCCATTTATAATTAATAATTCCTCATTATTATCTATATGATCAACAGCTAATAATGCAGTACAAGCGGCTCCAGCGGTATTTGACTCAACAATTATTATTACTGCATCTTCTATAAGTAATTTAATAATATTTGAAATATAATATTTTTGATCATCTTCCCTTTTAATGGCAAATATCACTTTGTCTTTGCTATCTCTAAGATTAATAATACTTTTAGCAACAAGCTCAATAATCATACTTCTATTGACTTCTATTAAGGGCTTTGGGTGTTTATAGCCTTTATCATAAAACTGTTTACTATCACCGGCCATTAAAATAAGAATATTCATAATTTTATCTACCTTCAAGTCTATCAATTAATGATTCAATATTATCTATATTTACCTCATCAACTTCTTTCACAATAAGAACATTGGCGCCAGAATCTTTTGCAGCTTTTATGCCATTATGGTTGTCTTCAAGAATTAAACATTCATCTGGATCCACCTTTAATTTTTTCATTGCGCTAATAAAAATATCTGGAAAAGGCTTTGGGTTATCGACATCTTGTGCGCTAAGTGTAATATCCATATATTTTTTTAAATTACTTTTATCCAGCATAACATCTATACTGTCTCTTACAGAGTTAGACGCACATCCTAATTTATACCCACTATTCTTAAGTCTTGAGAGCGCATATTCATGATAGAACCTTGGCTTACAATGTGCATACACTAACTCCATAGTATACTTTTGCTTCAGTTCATTGATAAATTCGTGCAAACCTGAAGGCATATCTTTTTCTCTTGATAGCATTTCAAGTTTTGTAACTGTTGGCAGCCCATCATAAGTAACCAGATGATCATATCTAGAAATGTTATATCCAAATAAATCTAAACCCCTGTTCAGTGCTTCATAGTGCCAATCTTTCGCTTCTATAAGCACGCCATCCAAATCGAAAATAATTGCTTTAATTTTTTTACTCATAAAAATATTCTTTCGCCTTATCTGGAATGTCAGTACACAGCATCAAATTACCTTTATTTTTTTCATCAGACACCACTACTTCTTTTAAAATTGACCAGCATAAAGAGTGGTCTCTTCCATGTAACTCTGATGATACTACACACACCTTTATCTTCATATTCAAATAATTAAGTAAAATCTCTTTATCAAACCATGTTGATTTAAACTGATCCAGCCATACACCTTTTATGCCATCAATAAGCAACAAGTCATGCTCTATCTCACTTTGCCTTATAAAGCAATTAATACCACTATCAATGTATCCAAGCATATCAGGAATTGACATATCAAAAACAAAGTAATTTTTTATTCTATATTTTTCTAAAAAAAATTTTACTTTACTTTGTAAGCCGTCAGATTTAATATTTATAGCTAGACACAAATTATAATTATTTTCACTTTTAGAAAAACTGTTGAGGAAAGAGTCGAAAGTCTGAGAATTTTCATTTGGAATATTGTGCGATATAACAAGATTGCCGTCATAGTCTCTAACATCAGTTTCTATTCCAAATCCACTACTCAAAGAGCTATCAAATGCATGTACACTATTTTTGCCTCTAGTATTATTCCAAAACCCCCTATGAGAAATGATTTCCATATTGATTCAGTATATAGTTGATAAATTATAAGTTTACATTATTTTATAAACACCCCATTTCTAAATGGTTTTTTGTTCGCTCATTAAATAGAAAAAAAACTTCACCATATACACGATTTGGTCATAACTTCATCGGACAGAATACGCGCATGGTGGCCGCTTACATTAGTAATTATTTTAGAATTAATATTTCAAGCACGCTTAAGTAATCTGGCTGCTATTCGTGACTGAAAGCCTGTAAAGGCGCTTACTCCAATTTCTTTTTCAATCTAAGATTCTCCTCAGAAGTCTTAAATCAAGAGAGCATTCAATTTTTCCTTTAAGGTTTTCAGGAGACAAAACATTGATACTTTTATCAACCTCGATGAATAAATCCGTATCAGGAATAAGATTAATTCTGTTTAATCTTTCGTACATTTTTGATGAAGATAGAATAAGATCATTAACAAGTTTTTCTATATTTAGCATCGAGTTATTTTCATAAGGATATTTGATTTTTTCAAAAACATTATTAATATAGTTTTCAACCTCATTTTCATCAATTAGCAATATATAGATTTAACCTGATCTAGCTAAAGGCGAGCCTTCAATAAAATATACTTCAAAATTACTAAACTATAGAAAACATACATTCTTCTTTTACTTAATGATGCCATTTCAATATAGTATTTTCTCGCTCTGAAATCCTTAAAAATATCTTTTATAGTATGCGGCTCGATATCTTTTTCAATATAGCAATAAGCATCTAAACAAGTTACCAGATTCAAATTATTGTTTTTCAATAAAAAAGAATGCATCAAGTCTTCAGAATATGCTTTACCATTATATGGAAAATAGTTCTCCTTAATCAAATACTCTTTATTATGCATTAAACAACCTCCAGGCTGCCAGTCAACAAAAAAATTACCATTTTGCTGATTAATATCTGCTTTATTGACACCATAATTAATTCCAGATAATGCTATTTTCCCTGTTTGAAATCCATCAATGCCATTCATTAATAAGTAAAAAAATTTCATAAAAAAAGTTGGCGACTTTGCCTTATGAATTGGGTTATTTTCAAAATCTAAATAATATGGACTAGCAACAGTATTGTCAGAATTTTTAATACAATCTATTAGCAATGAAATACACTCCTTATCTAAAATTACATCATCGTCCAGTTGTAAAACATATGGATGCTGTGCCCTCTTGAAGCCAATGATTCTTTGGGAAACCTGTCCAAAGCAATTAGCATTAACTAGCGTAACATTATTTTCATTCATTTTTATTTTGTTGATATGCTCTTTAGAGGGTAAAGATACTAATATTTCATCAGGAATATAATTTCCTGAATTCAATGACTCAATAGTTTTATATAAACATGGCCCACCCAAAGAAGGGATAACTACACTTAAAGAATTTTTTGAATTAACGTGTGTTGCTTTTGAATACATTTTTGTTTTAAAGTTAAATATTTTACTTTGCCAAAGGATGCTCTAATTCTTGCTATTTATTCAATAAACAAATAATAACTTCATCATAAGATTTATTGTATTTCACTTAAATTTAATTCATCATAATAATTATAAGTATCAGATTTTGAACTAAAAGCTTCAAGATTGCTTGTTACAGATTCTAATAAATTCTGTAATTCATCGCTGTTAATGACGGAACTAAAATTACCCTCAGATAGAGCAATACGATTTGAATCTAAGTAATTACAATCTTTTATATAAATTCTTGCCAAGTTATAATCTAAAGAATCAACTGAAACACTTGACTCACCATAAACTAGGATATCTGTCCATGATAAATGAGTATCAAGGCTTGATTTGACGTCGAAAATACACAATGGATAACTAGATATAAGTTCCTTTAACCTAGCAATTGGCAATGATGGATGTGGTCTAATTATGATTTGGAATTTTAATTGGTTTTGTAGTAATACATCTTTAGCTATTGATAAAAGGTTATTATTTGGCTCATCATCCATTGCAAGGACAACTAATAATTTAAGTTTATTATCATTATTAAGTTTTAAGCTATCATTATCAGCTATTGATGATTTTTTCAAACTCCCTACAATACTAATAATATTTTTACTCCATCCATTATTTTTGAGTATTTGATAGTTATTCCTTCCTATGGTTAACATTTTAAAACTTTTTGGAATAATGACTTTTTCTATGCTGGAATATTCCATAGAAATATGTCTTTCCGACAAGGGAAAATGCATATAGCCGTATAATCTCATTTTGTCTAACTTGTTTAAAAATATCATTTTTTCAATTATCTTTCCTTCGAACGGCATAAACATCTTTATAGAAAATTGATTTTCTATAACTGGGAGCAAAATTTGTTTAATTGAAGCGAAATCACATAAGTTATAAAAAATCATAGATGTCCTAGACTCTTCTTTTAAGTTGAGATTTATAATTGAATCAACTTCATCATATTCTTTTATTTTTAAGGGGTTTAAAATTACTTTGAGTGATTGGATTAGAGAATTAAAAATATCAAAGGATGATAAATTAGCAGCAATAGAAATATACTTCCTATTAGTTAACTCTTCCATTAATTTGATTTTTTTAATAGAGCAATCTAAGTCTTTAGAAAGCAAGAATGCTTTTGAATGACTCTGTGATTTCCAATATTGTCCAAAATAGTAATCATCATATGGATTTCTTCTTTTGAAAATATTACTTGGAACAATTGTTTGATACAATGTTATATTGTCACTTAAACTGACCTTTCCAATTCCGCAGATTCGTAAATATAAGTTTTTAATTAAAACTTTGAAAAAACCATTAAATATAGCAGCTATACCGTAGAAGAAATAAAAAAATTTGTAAAAATTATTAAATGACAAACCTCTTTTTCCATTGATAATATGCGAATAACTTTTATTAATAATGTCATACAATTCATTATCTTCAATAATAATTACTAATGGAAATTTATCACTATAAGAATCAATAAAATTGCAAACCACCTGATATTGCCAAATTCTTGATGGCAAATTATCAGCCACAGTAATTTTACTAAATGTTAAATGAGAAAATATCACTGAAAGAGGATTTAAAAAAGATAATTTACTACTGAAAAGGACAAAAAATGCTTTACTTATAGCATCTGTATATAACTCCTTAAAATTTTTTTTGATTTTTGGCTCTTTCCAGATGACTTCGATATCAAATAAGCGCTCAATTGTTTTGTTATTTGCGCCACTCAAATTTAAACCACAAGTCAACAGATTTTGGCAATTATCAAAACGTGAAACCTTTAATATGCGCATACCCGGTTTAGACTTCATTTGAATTTATATAAATACTGAAAAAATATAGATTTAAATAACTTTTTCTTGTTCAAGTTTTCCATTTTTTTCAACCCACTTTTCTTTGTAATTTATCTTGTCCCAATTTATAGTTTCACCTGCATAAAGAGCTATCCAATCGTTAAATTCAAGTGAGCGTGGATTTTTATAGCCATAGGCTCTAGTAAATCTTTTCTCATATTGCCAATCATGTTTATACCAAAATAAATCTATAGCATCATTATCTACAATGCAAAAGAAATCTTTTAGGCATTCCCACCAATGCTCAAGGGACCATTGAAGCTCAATATCTAATGAGTCTAAATATCTAGCGCATAAAAATATTTCGCTTATAACTGGAGTTCCTTCAATAAGTGGGGTATCAACATTAAGATTATTTTTTTTAAGCCATTCTTTATGCAAAACAGGTGAAAAATATCTTTGCAAATCTTGAGTAGTGCCAAATAAAAAAATATCGGTTAGTCCATAAACTCTATATTTACATGAAGCTACACTACTTGCAATTATCCTTGAGCCAATTTTGGACTCCAATTCTACAGGGAATGTTTTTAATATTGATTTAAGAAATGTAATCGTATTAGACTTATAGACTCTACAATCTGGCCTTGTTTTAATGCAAAATCTCACACCTTTCTTTGATGCAAAATCAAGTCCAACAGAAGTGGATAATGTTTGTAGATCAACATTAAATAGTCCTGAACTCTCAGGAACTTCTGTCTGCAAAACAATAGCACCCAATTTCTCTATTTTTTTAATGGTTGAACTATCTTCATCTTTCCAAGTAGAGACTATAATCAAAACTCGAGGAAATAATTTGTTGTAAAGTAATATTGTTTCACATAAAAATTTACTATAACTTCCTATCGGCCCCTGTATTACAAAAGCATAATCACTCTCATTATAAGAACTAGTTGACTCTGAAAGAATATTTGAAGCATACTTAGGTCGGGCATGTGTAGTGAGAAATACATCTTTAGTGCAATTTATGATAAAGCCATTTTTACCTGAAACAATCGGCATCCTTCCAGTAGGTCTAGATAAAAATACCAATCTTCTTTTTAAGAAACTTATTAATTTCCGCTTAAGAATCTTTAAGTAGATCATTGTATATTTCCATCTAAAGAATCTATCATTTGCTTTATTCCCTGAGATAGTGGAGTTAATTTTTTTAAGGAAAAAAAATCGTTCATTCTATCATTGTTAGCATAGATACCATGGATGTCGCCTTTGGTATTTCCCGAGTATTCAACTAGAATATTTTTGTCAATTATACTAACTATAATCTTAACCAAGCTTTCGACTGAGGTCTTTAGCCCTGTGCCTGTATTAAAAGTCTTTCCATAAGTTTTTTTATTTTTAATACATTTAATAAATATTTCTGTTACATCATCAATATAAATAAAATCTCTAAATCTACTTTTATCTCCTTTAACATGTATTTTTTTATCCTTCATCGCTTGTGCTATAAATATACTAACCATGCCCTGCTTTAAGTTCATCATATTTTGACCAGGACCATAAACATTAAACAATCTAACACTTGTAGTATTGATACCGTATTTCTCATATATTTTCATATACTGTTCACTAGCAAGCTTTGCTACTCCATAAAATGACTCGGGACTACATTCGTCACTTTCACTTATTTGACGGTCTGGCTTGTTACCATAAACCGACATTGTACTTGCATATATAAATCTATTACAGCCGCTCTTAAGAGCAAATTTTAATAATAGAAGTGTAGATTCTGCATTTGCCCTTATATCATAAATTGGGTCATTAAAACTAATTTCCCCTGAACTTTGACCTGCAATATGTAATATTGCATCATATTTATATTGTGGCAGTTTTTCATAAATGTTAGGGTTTGCGCAATCACCTTCTATGAACTCGACTCCTTTAGGAATATTTTCAAAATATCCCGTACTGAGATTATCAATTGTTACTACTCTATTGCCTTGCTCTAATAGCTTAATTGAAATTGCTGCCCCAATAAATCCAGCCGCACCTGTAACTAAATAGTTGGCCATTCTAAGTTTTCCAAATATATAAGAAAATAGTATCACACTGCCCAGTATCTATAAGTCTTTGACGATAAATTTCTTCAAGTTTAGAACCAAACTCTTTTTTAAACTTACCTTGACCGCCTGGCTTTCCTTCCATCATCCAAAACATATGATTGGAAATATCATAACGCTGCTCTGGCACTAATTCATATTTGTATTTTAATTTATCCAAAATATATTGAATAGATTTTGGAGTGTAATAGTAATGATGAGCTATTGACCAATAAAATTTTTCAAAAGCATCAATACTGTACATAGAGGTTAATGGATCATTTGCACATGGGAACTCACAAATAATGACTCCATCATCTTTTAACAATTCATAAGATTGAGATAAAAATTCAAATGGATTACGAATGTGTTCTAAGACAAAGAAATGAGTGATAATATCAAATTTTTTATTAAATCCAATTTCTGATATATCTGCTACAACAGAATGTCCAGATTGAATCAAAAAGTCTCCAAATTCACCAGATGGCTCAACACCAATACAATTAACTCCTTTTTCTTTGAAAGCATCTAGCATAAACCCACTTGAACAGCCAATCTCAAGTAAATCGATATTCTTTTTCAAATAATCCTTGAAAAACGGCATCCTACGTCTAACTTGATCTTGATTGGTCTTCTTATGTTTTTCAGCATTCGACCAATCTCTGTGGTCACCAACTCTTGAAGACATAAAAGCTTCAAACTCATTTAAATAGAATTTTTTTTCATCTTCGATTGAAGGTATAGGAAATAAATATATTGCCTCACATTTCTGACATCTCCAAAAATTATGTTCTTCGTTACCTCCAAAAACATGGGGAGCTCTTATAGTTTGGAATTCTTTATCTGCCTTACATAATCTACAATTTTGCATTATGCATATTTGATCATTAATGGATCATTAAGCATTACTTTTTTTACTCTCTCAAGGTCGTATTCAGTATCTACACTTAATGAATTAATATTTGTCATTACCATACGAATTTTTTCTCCATTTTCAATAATTCTCATCATGTCAATAGATTCAATTATTTCAAGGTTTGTTCTGTCCATTAAATTAAACTTTAACAAATAATCTCTTCTAAATGGAATAATACAAACTTGCTTTAACATGGGCACTTCTGAATTAAACTTTTTTTGTGAAGGTATAGCTTCACGAGAAAAATATAGCGCATTACTAAATTTATCAATAACTACTTTTACTTCATTAGGATCTTCAAATTCTTTAATAGTATCCATATTAGCCATTAAGTTAACTATATTGACTGCTGAATCTTCTTTAATTGGTTTGAGGGACTCAGAAATCATTTCGGGTGTAACCATCGGCTCATCGCCTTGAACCATAACAACAATATCAACTTTACTATTGATCTCTTTCTCAATTTTAATCATTGCCTCAGAAGCTCTATCACATGCCATTTCATGGGAAGACGATGTCATTACCACGTTACCATCAATTGATTTAATATAATCATAAATCTCTGGGTCACAAGTTGCCACATATGTATCAAACAGATCTTCGCACATCTTAGTTCGAAAATAACAGTGCCCTATCATGGGCACTCCATGAATTTTTTCCATAGGCTTTCCTGGAAACCTAGAAGACCCCATTCTTGCTGGAATAATAGCTATTGATTTAATCTTTCTACCCTCTTTATGGTTTATTAGTATGGAGACTTTACAGACATATTTAAGAACACACTGTCAATAGAGTAAGCTATAAAGCGATAGCCATCATTAAGCTTTTTATGTATCTCATCTTCTGATGGTGTAACTATATGGATACCGCAGGGAACCATAAATTTATCGGAAGAAGTTTTAATCTTGTTCATCATGGCAACAAAATCTGGGTGCTCAAATTTGGAAGTTAATCCCATAGATGCTGACAAATCATAAGGACCAATTAAAATTGCATCGAGTCCTTTCACTTGCAAAATAGAATCAATATTATCAACAGCTTCAATATTTTCAATCATTGCAATTAATAATGGCTGCTGTGCTTCTTGAATGTAGCTATCAAAATTCTTTCCAAATAAATTTGCTCTAGAAAATGCAACACCACGCTTTCCAGCTGGAGGCCATCTTACCGCATCTCTGACACCTTCCAACTCTTCAGCATTATTTATCATTGGAGTAATTACTCCACCAGCTCCAGCATCTAATGCTTGCTTACAATCTTTAACGTGTCCCTGCGCTACTCTAACCAATGGAAGAGTATTCCCAAGCTCTAGTGCTCTAAAAATATCTGGTAGTTGATGCACCGAGACTGCCCCATGCTCCATATCAACTGCTACCCAATCATAACCTGCCTGACCCATAACTTCAGCAATGGAAGAGTGTGGTATTTGCATCCAACTACCTATACTACAACCTCCATCACGAAGCTTTTTGCGTATTTGTTTAATAGCTTGAATTCTATTCATAAAAAATTATCAATCATTTGACAGTTTAAACTTTGCTGTAAATCCATATTTAATGAAGTACGCCTTAAAATAAAATCTATATTATTAATTTTAGCCGCATTGAAGTCGCTCATGTAATCACCTATCATAATTGCTTGGCTTGAATCAATGCTATACTTATCAAGCAATACTCTAATAGCTTCATGCTTTTTTGTAGGTGAGCCAATTACTTCTTTAAAACATTGACTAATATTAAGAGCTAACACTATCTCCTCTATTTCTTTTTGAGGTGTTGCGGTGACTAAAAAAAAATTCCTATTGCTACTTCTACTCTCAGCTAAATAATTTTGGACACCTTGAACCCACTCTGAATCAATGACTTCTTGTTTAACTAGCGATGAAAATGCATCTGCATATTCATTCATTAATTGTTTTGATGGGATCTGTCCAGACCAACTAAGATAAATGCGTAATTTATCAAAACGAGATAGGCCGCCATTTCCCTCATGATGAAACCTAACTTTTTTTGCAATCTCTTTTCCATATGATAAAAATAATTGTTCAAACGCATCAGATTTAACCTCAACTGAATCTTTGATAACTCCATCAAAATCAATGAATATATTGTTACACTGCCATAACTTTATAGAATCTTTTTTCACCGGATCCAAATCTGGTTATAACTTTTATCAAAGCCAGCTTTATTGTTAGCTATCAAATCTGAATGTTTTTTTTCATAAAGCGTTAGACCAGCTTTGGTTAATAATTCATAACACCCCTGAGCCTGATCAGTAAAATTGTCATTGACCTCTATCAAAATACCATTTATTTTTTTTAATACGTTCTCCCCACCTCTTAAGATAAAGTGCTCAAGACCGTCTACATCTATCTTTATATAATTAGGTGTATTAATATTAAGCTTAGTTATTGCTTCATCAATGCATATTCCAATAGTGTTAAACTCAAATATTTTTTTGATCTGATCTCCATCCCAACCAAATTCCTCGCCAAATGTAGAAAGCGCACCTCCCCATTCAGTAGTTGTTAGCTGAAATGAATTCATCATTGTTTTATCTGCTAATGCAAATGGAACAATACTAATACTTTGATTAAGCTTGTTTACGAATATATTTCTTGCAAGTAATTCCAAGTTAAAAACAGATGGCTCAAAGGCAAAAACCTTACATTTTTTATGTTTTGCGGCATAGCAGGAATATAGTCCTATATTTGCTCCAACATCCCAAAGCACACTCCCATTTGGCATCCTGTCTATCCATTCAAGCGTTTCTGGTTCTTTTGTACTAAAAGTATCGATTCTGTATAAGTTTAATTTATTTGGAACTGTGAAGGTAAGGGTGCAATTATTATGTTTAATTTTCTTTTGAGTAAGCATTGCATTATTAACCACTTCATTTTGAACTAAACGTCCAATATACCCATAAGTTAAAATCTTTATAACTATTGAAAAAAGATTTTTCAGATATAACCTTATCAATCTCTTCATGACCTATTTCCTATTTTTTAATTGATAGGCGCACAGAGCTCTCATTAAGCGAGATGAGGTTTCACCAGCAATAGAGTTGGCTGGGGCTTCTAGTAAACCAACTATAACTTCTTTTTTCATGATAAGCCTTCCTGTTGAACCAAATACTCTTCCTTTGGAACCATACTTTTTAATGGCTTTCTGGTTAAAAATCTTATCGCTTCTTTGGTGGCTTCTATCTCCATTTTAGTTCGACAATCCTCCGACATTGACCCCATATGTGCGGTTAACAAACAGCGATTAATCTCTCTTAACCTTCCAGTATATGGCTCTTCATTGAAAACATCAATTGCTGCTCCGCTTAAATGTCCGGACTTCATCACCTCATATAAATCATCTTCATTTATGATCCCTCCTCTTGCAGTATTAATGATAATGGCATCTTTTTTCATACTTAAAAGAATCTCTTTGGTAATCATATTTTTTGTCACACTAGTCAATGGAGTATGAATACTGATAATATCAGCCTCTTTATAAATTTTTTCTTTAGAAACCCAGTCTAATTTAAAATCCAACAAATCAGATCTTTTTGAGGGATTAGTATCATTTACTAGTAATCTTGGTGTTCCAAAAGGCTTTGTTCGGCGAATCACTCGACTACCAATTCTACCAACACCTATAACACCTATAGTTACTTCAGAAAGTCGCCTTCCTAAGAATCGCTTCCATTTACCACTATGAAGCTCAGAGTTAGAAACATGAATAGAGCGAAGTAACGAAATAATTAGCCCTATAGTCAGTTCTGCAACAGCAGGCGACGGTGCGTCAGGAGTGTAGGAGACTTTAATATCTCTTTCTTTGGCTGCCAACAAATCAACACTATCCAAGCCTATACCAACTCTAGAAATCATCTTAAGATTCGTTGCACGATCCATTACTTTAGCCGTTATTGGCTCTGTTCCAGCAATAACAACATCAAAGTCAGTAATTAATTCAGCCAATTCATCTTCTGTGAGTTTCTTACCTAAAGGATTTATTAGGTAATCTATATTAGAGCTTTCCAGTAACTCTAATGGGAGGCGATCTTTATCGCCAAAAGGAATAGTAGTGATAAGTGCTTTCATATTTATTTATCATTTTTTATTAGTTTTTTGTATTCTTTAGGGGTGCCAAAGAACTTCATTTTTTCAATATCTATCAATTTATAGCTTCTAAGAACATCAATAACTTGATGATTAGGAGTCGCGTTCATATAATAACCATTGATTGCAAAACAAATAGTGCCATCTAAGTCAAAAATTAATCTCTTCATCTCAATTTATTGTTTGGTTTACCCATTGTTGCAGTTCGTTTTTTCCTGAAATTACTTTTATTCCATGTGCCGCCTTATCATCTTTAGAAATCGCACTAGTAGGATCATAATATATTGATGGCTTTCCAGATTTTATACCCAAAATCGCTGTTGAGGTAAAAGGCAATGAAATAACTGCTTGACATGTATTTATAATTCGAATTGCAGAAATGCAAGGTTCGATAATAACTATTTTATCTTTGATACTCTTTATATATTTTATATACTGCTTATGCACAATAGTATCATCGACATTTCTTTTCTGTTTAAGTACCATGCTAGCGCCCGTTGACTCTAGAGCTTCACGAATATCTTCAAGAAACATACAGACTATGTTAGGCAAATAATACTCATTTTGCATCGCCAAATACTGGTAGATAGAGTCCCTACGTGGCTGTATATCAAAAATAGCAATACCATCTATAGCTTGTTTAGTTATTTTCTTATTACAATCAGCACCCCATATAGGGCCAACAATCTCCATATTTCCATAATTCACTTCTTTCGCAATCAAATCCTTTTGATATTGATCCCAAACTAAATAATTAGGCCACGTTGCAAGACTCCAGTTATTAGATAGTAGAGGCGCAGGTTTGGATTTTTGTTTAAAAGTTGAGATATTCGAAGAATAGAAATAGAACTGCACCTCACTGCCTCTAGATTCTGCCACATAAGTCCATAAAGGCCTATAAATCGTTTCAGAGTTGTTAAACATATACACCATAGATAAATCTATCCTATTGATATACTGCATTTTCAAAGATTTTATCAATTCACCCAGCATGAACGAATATTCCCATCTTCCAATCAAGAGCTTAAATAAAGAATATCCTATGCAATGAATTCCAAAAATAATAAATTTAATGAATAAATATTTACTTCTTATTTTTGGTATAACGCTCTTGGTAAAAAGTATTTTTACCCCCTCATGATTGTAATTCTCAACTTCAGATGTATTGTGAAGAATTGTATTAACTGCATCATCTTGCTTGAAGTTAAGGAACCATGAAAGTGTGTCATATGATTTATCACTTTTTAATGGAAAGTTGTTACTAACTAATCCAAAAAATCTTATATGTTTTTCTTTTTCAACAATAATATTCTTTAACAATAAATTATCCTTAATCTCTCTGAAGAATATAAAAATACCTCTAAGCCAAAATTTAAGCACAAGAAGTATCCACTTGATAGAAGATCTTAGCCTATTGACTCGAATACCTTTACTAATCACACTTTCTTGCCATGAAAACGGGATAGGGAAAGACAACCCTAAGCCGGCTCCATAAGCACTAAGGATAGCTTTGTTTAATTTAATTGGAAAAACAACCTTAAAAAAATAAAATTGCTTTATGGAATTATGCGGAAATGTAATATTGTTGATGAACTTATAATTGAGGCTATTAGAATTTCTATAACTATTGTTTTTAGATAAGGAATCTTTAATTTCATCAACTAAATGTAATCTGTCTTCTCTTTTAAGTCTATAGTAACCCCTCATAATCGTTCTTATCTTTGAACGATTTCTTCTTAGGAGGAGAGCTTTACATTTGTGGTACATTTTATATCTATTCACAAAATATTTAGAAACATGTATACGTAAGAACTATCAATGGTTTGGTTACAACATAAGATAGAATTGAGAGGTTTTTCATTAGATATGATAGAATTTTTGGGCTAACTATTGAAAATAACTTATTAAATTCTGTATTCCATATAAAAATCATTATCAGATTTAATATTGTCAATTTTTGTTATTAGAAAGCCTATTTTTTCATAAGCCTTTATAGCTGCAATATTTTTTTATTAACAAAGAGTTCAATATATTTTAAACCATATTTTTTTCTCAAAAATTTTGCACTTGCTTTAATAACTTCACCCACTGCACCTTTGCCTCTCCAATTAGATTCTCCAGTAAGTATTCCCATTGTTGCAACTGAATTACTGTAATCAATTTGCTCATACTTAATTCTTCCAATATGTTTACCATCCTCCATCAAAAAAATTCCTAGAAACATGACAGAATCATTGTCAAGTCTTTGTGAAACATAATTTTTTATTTCTTCTATTGAGTGCTCTTGACTAGAAAACAACATATTGATTCTTAATTGGATCATTAAGCTAACCTAAGTAATGAGCGTTCACATCAGTTTCTATTAATGATCTCAATAAAAAACAATCAGTTTCAATTACAACATTTTTCATTCAATCAAATCAAATGAGACAGGAGTTCCACGTTCAATATTTTGACTGGCTTTTGATTGTAAAACCTTGTCTAGATGTTTCGGCAATAATCCTAGACCAGGACGAATTGATCTTACATTTTTTAAAGTAAAGTTCTCTCCTTTTTTAACATCTTCAACAATATACAGAGACCTTCTTGATTTAAAGCCATTTTTTTCAGATTCTTTTAATTCGTAATCCACTTTACCTAATGACTTTGATGCAATTTTACAGTCAATACAAAGCTGCTTAAACTCATCTGGCTCCATAGAGAAATCACTATCAGGCCCTTTTTCAGTCCGACTCAAAGTAAAGTGTTTTTCAATTACACAAGCTCCTAAAGCAACAGAACTAACAGCCACTGCAGTTCCCATTGAATGGTCCGATAAGCCTACTAAAACATTAAATTTTTTAATTAAATCAGGAATTACCATTAAATTTGATTGTTCAGGCGGAGTAGGATAGCCACTAATACAATGTAATAATATTATATCTTTACAACCATTATCTTTAGCAGTCTCTAGAGCCTCAGAAATTTCTTCTAAGCTTGCCATACCAGTTGAAATAATTATTGGCTTTTTCGCTTGTGCTATACGGGCAATTAATGGAAGATCAATAATCTCTGGTGAAGCTATCTTAAAGGCTGGGCTGTTTAATTCCTCCAATAAATCTACAGCCGTATGATCAAATGGCGAACTAAATATAGTAATTCCAATTTTATTTGCATAATCGAATAAGTCTTTGTGCCATTCATATGGTGTTTCTGCTTCTTTATACAAGCTATACAAATCATAGCCACTCCAAAGCCCACCCTTAACTTTAAATTCTTCTCTATCACTTTTGATAGTGATTGTATCTGCTGTATAAGTTTGAATTTTTACTGCATCAGCACCAGAATTTTTTGCAGCCAAAATACTATCAAAAGCCCTTTGAAGATCTCCATTATGGTTTGCAGAGAGTTCAGCAATAATATATGGTTCATTATTATTTGAGATGATCCTATCCTGTATAAGAACTTTATTCATATCTTTTTCTTACTAAAGCCTTTCTTTAAAGCTTCAAAATGTTTTCTTAATTCTTTGGGAAATAAAGTTTCTTCTTTATAGTATCTTTTATCACTTACTATTTCTTTTGTATTCCATCCAAGAGTATTTAATGAATAATTCCAAATATCCTCTTGTATCTCTATAAGATGAAGCCGTTTAAGCATATCTTCATCTAGACATCTAGATGGAATTACAACAACACCCGATGCATCACAAACCGCAATACCTTTATCGTATGTTTGCAATAGTTTTTGTTTGAATTTTATAGAAATATTCGAAGTTTCTTTTGAATTATGACAACCAATTGGCGTATATCCATAACTCCATATTGGATATTCTTCTTTATAAATTTTAGAGACATCCCTAACTTTACCAAGGACAACTAGCGCTTTGCTTTGCTTATAAGTCAAAGCGTACTTTGCCATTACCTCTCCAAGAATAGCAACATCATCAAAATCATATGGACATACAAATACAATTTCATTTTCTCTTATTTCTTTAAATTGTTCATGAACACTATAATTTGTATTTCCCCAAGCGAAACAAACTCTGACCTCACCAACTCTATAATCTCCCATATTTAAAGGGGAAACTCCTTTAACTAGCCCTGTCTTTCCCATTGCATCAGCAACTTCTGTTGTTGAAAGTCTATTTTTGATAATATAGTCTAGTATTTTTTCTCTAATATTCATAAAGTTTCTTGTTTTTTTAAATGAACCGTGAATTCAAATAACGGGTAATCATGAAAGATAGTAACCCAATTAGTAATATTTTTTGCGGATGAGAAAATTTTTTCAGGAGAGAAGTGAAGGTTTTTTTCTAGTTCAAAATCAACATAACTTGACATAAAATTTACCGACACAATATCATTAGATATTAAAAAAAACCTTTCAAGAATATTTTGAATATTTTCTTTATTCTCAGAAATATTATAAGTAAGCGTCCCAGAAGCTACCACAATATCAGCCCTGGGTAATTTATCTTTCAAGACGTCATTAACTAAAAATTTAACATTTTTATGGGGAAAATTTATTTTTGCTTGCTTAATTAGTTTTTCAGATAAATCAACTCCTGTATAGAAAAAATTATCAGATTTCTTAGAATGCAAATATTCAACCATATCACCTAATCCACAACCTAGATCTAAAATACTTTTATTATTAATATTTATTTCTCTAAACAACATATCAAATCGAAGAAATTGATCCTCCTTACTTCCCCAACCAACAGTCTTAAAACTATTACCATACTTTTCTAACCTTGATTCATAGAGCGATAAAACTTCATTATTGCTTTGATTAATCATCATTTAGTCCAATAAAATTGCCAAAGTTTTTACCCATCACTTTTCTTAGATCTGCTTCATTTACTCCAAATTTTTGAAACTCATCAATTGAAAAATCCAAGCTATCTTGAATACTTCTGTCAGGATAATCAGACCCATAAAAAACTTTTTCAAATCTCATAGATTGCATACAATAAATAATATTTTGAGTTACAGAACTGCGCCTGAAGTATAGTAGAGAGTATGAACAATCAAAATACACGTTTGGAAGTCTTTTTGCCATCATCATAAAATCAATACAATGTTGGCCTCCAAAATGAGCAAAAATAATTTTTGTATCTGGTGATTTTCTAGCTAAATTCATAAAATCTAAAACATTAAATCCCATTGTCAGCCAATCTCCATCTGGAAAAGCATCAATCAACACTGGAACGTTAATCTGACCAGCAAAATAAATTAAATCTGACACTCTAGAATCTCTAATGTCATATTTTTGCAATCTTGGGTGGAGCTTTAAGCCCTTGTAACCAAGATTTTCTATGGCATTTCTTAATAATTCATTGCAATTTTTATCAAAAGGATGAATATTTGCAAAGCCAAAAAGTCTATCATTTTCAGCCAATGCCTTTGAAAGCTCCTCTAAACTCCATGGCTGAATATCTAGGTGTAAAACTAGCCCAAAGTCAATACCTGACTTTTCTAAATCTTTGTTAAGGTCTTTAGTGAGTTTAAAAACATCTCGTGAAACTCTATTGTCAAGATGTAAATGCGCATCAATCAGCATAATATTCCACTTTAATATTTTTTTCTACATTCTCAACTATTGAGAATAAATTTGAAAAAGATTTATCTTTAGCCGCAATAAAGCCAACACGATTACTGTCAACTATAGCATCTTCAGTATAATCTCCAACTTTAAGAAAACAACCAGTTTCTACATTATCTATCATGTCGCCCTGATCAAATCCTTTTAAGCTCTTAATCCTTCCTTTCTTGCTAGCAATAAAACGCAAAAGCACTCTATTTTCACTTCTGAAATTACTATTCATCTCAGGCTCTTTGCCCATCGCCTGAGCAACACAGGCTTCATTAATATTATATCCAGAAGCTAAAGGCACTAAAAGATCTGACAACATAAATCCTCCACCTCTCCCTGCGCTTTCTACTAAAAAGAATTTTCCATCCGTATTTCTCTGTATTACTTCAGTGTGGCCAGCTCCATAATTATATTTTAATATCTTAAAAAGCCTGTTAATAAAGCTATTTAATAACTTTAGTTCAGATTCTAACAAATTACTTGAAAACAATTCATTTGCTAAAGTATTTCTAATCTTGCCCTTCTCAGTAATTAATAAAACATCTGTTTTGTAGTTATGTGTAAAAGTTTCAATTGTATATTCCTTTCCATCGATATATTCTTCCACAATAACTCTTCCATTTGAAGAATAAGAAATTGCTTCTCTTATCGAGCTGGTTATTTTATCTCCATTTAAAACAACAGATACGCCCCTGGAACCAGCTGAATCAACTGGTTTCACCACACAAGGGTAACCAATTTTTTTTTCAATTTTGGCTTTAGAAATTTTTTCGCTAGTTACTAAAAACTTAGGAATATTTATTCCCTCTTGGTCTCTTAACATAGTTCTTTGTATTTCCTTATTAGTCATATTTAATGCCACTTGTGTAGACATGCCAAATAAACCAAATTTTTCTCTTATTTTTGCTGCTGCAACTTGTCCAGAGTCTGAAACAATGCAAATTACTCCTCCTAGATTGATCTTAAGACTGGTTATTTTCTCAATAATCTTATCTGTATCACTAATATCTATAACAAAGTACTTATCTGCCAACTCAAACCCTTGAGCATTTTCATCTGAATCAATAGCAATGATTTGATAACCCATTTTTTTTGCTTGTAATATTGCATCAAATTGCCATCTGCCAGCACAAACAAACAAAATCCATAATTTCTCAGTCATTAACAACTTCTTTTATCAATTGCACTACCCTATTCACACCAAAACCATCAACAATATTCTGTGCTTTAATCTCAACATTTCTAATTAAATTATTATCAGGTACATCTATTGGCATCCCAACTCCAAGTATAGCATTTTGATTAAATATTTTTTCAGCCAATGCCATTTCAGCTTTAGTTTGAGGCAAAACATGAACTGCAATACCTAATGACATTAATTCTAACATCGTTGAACCTCCATTCGAAATGGCCCATGCACTTTCATTCATTATGCTGGCCAAATTCTTAGGATTCTCGAAGTGAGTACAATACTCAAAGAAACTAATATCAATACTTTTTTCTTTTTCAATAAAAGAAGTTGGTAATTTATTTATATCTGTAAAACGAATCACATCATAGGCGTATTTATTTTTATCAAAAGAGCCCAACATAACTAATACTTTATCTCTTTTGTACATTTTCTTTTCAATTAGACTAACCACATCTTCTCTGATAATTGCATATTTCAAGCCAGTAATTTGATTAGCACCTTGATATCTATTAAAGTCAAAAACATTTACCACTAAATCAAGATTAGATTGTCCAATATAGTCTAGGCCAATCACTTTAGATTTTGGATTTATCTTAGTTAGGAGAAAATCACCTTCATATGGGACATCAATTACTACATCGTTATATAAATAAAGAGTTTTTAAATTGATTTCGGACAAAATAATAAGTTCAACTTCATGTCCATCTTTCATAAGAAATTTAGCTAACGTCTTACTCCGTAAAATATGACCAAGCCCGAATTTCAAATTTCCATCAGTGATTATTGTTAAGTTCACACTAGTAAATAATTAAAAATAATCGTGAACGTTTTTCTTTAAATAATCATAACCAGTTTTAGTGTTATTTCGTTCAAATTCATCTACTGGTGGAATTGAACAAAATCCAAGTAACTGCTTTTGTTCATCTGTACATTTTAGATAGATATCATTCTTTAAATTTCTTACAATGTCCATTGACTGTTTACACCACCATTGAGTCAAAGTAGCAACTAATGCCCATCTTGAACGCTGAGATATATTTTCCATTGTTCCATGCCATAGTCTACTGTCCCAAATTATGAGATCACCAGCTTTACCAGTAATAGGTTTAGAGTAATTAAAGAAATTCCGATCAGTATAATTTCCAGATTTATGGGAGCCTGGAACAACAACTGTACATCCATTGTCAATAGAACTATCCTCTAAAAGAAAAGCGCATTGAATTGCATTTGTCTTTTGGTGGCTGATAAATGGAATATAAGAGTCAATATGTAAGTCTAGCTTGTCTCCACTTGACCTTGCATTGTAATAACTGAGGATATAATTTGGAACATCTTGAGGTAAAAAACTATAGTACTCGTCATTCAGCTTATTTATTGCTACCTTTCGAATGGTTTTTGATGTCAATAAATCGATAAAACAATTATCAATATTATAAATTGAATATAAGATTTTATCATTTGCATTTCTATTCGGCACACCTGGATACTTTACCTTGCCATCAAAGTTAACTTTCTCATACTCTAGATTTATTAAATTTAAAAAGTGGCTAATAGCATCACTAGATAAATAATCTTCTATCTTTGTAAAGCCATAATAATCAATATTTTTAATGTGAGATTGGATTTTTTCTTCACTTAAATTTTTACATAGATTCATAATACATCCTTCAAAATTACCTGACATTAAATAATGGCTTCAAAATATCTCCATTAATATTCTCTAGTAAGCTATTTTCCTTTATATGTAATTTTATCTTTGGAAGAACTTCGGCATAACACAATAACAGCCTATCAATTTTCTGCTTTGTATGGGAAAAACTTATATTATGAGAGCCCATAGTAAGAATGCCTCGCTTTAGCATCTCTTGTAAAAAATATGTTTTTATTTGAAAAATACTATAACTATGCTGTTCTTTAATATGCAGAAAACTCCATGATGGGTGTCCTGAAACCCAAAAAATATGAGTAAGATCATTTTCTATAATCAGCTTATTTAATTGATTAATCAAATAAGACCCAACTTCAATAAAATGATCTATAACGCCTTCTCTTTTATATTTATCAATTATTACACTTGCAGCGGCAAGTGATAATGTCTCCCCTCCAAAAGTACCTGAAAAAAATATATCTTCGACTTTTTTCATGACATCATCGTTACCAACTACTGCTGATAATGGATATCCATTTGCCATACCTTTACCAAAAGTGGCAATATCTGGGATAACACCAAATAATTCTTGGGCGCCACCCAGTGAATAGCGAAATCCAGTAATAGTCTCATCAAAAATCAGCAATGCATTATTACTATGTGTCAATTCTTTAACTTTCTCTAAAAAATTACCCTGTGGATATTCAATATTCATCGGTTCCATAATCACACAAGCCAATTCTTTCTCATTAAATATTTTTTCTAGTGACTCAATATTGTTGTATTCAAATTTATGCGTCAGATCTTTGACTGCTTTTGGCACACCTAAATCTCTAGTTGTCGAGCCAATATACCAATCTTGCCAGCCATGATAACCACAAACAGCAATATGCTCTTTATTGGTATAAGCTCTTGCGATACGAATAGCAGCAGAAGTTGCATCAGTGCCATTTTTGGCAAACCTAACTTTCTCGGCACAAGGGATAATACTAATAAGCTTCTCTGCCAGTTCCATTTCTAAAACATGCGGTAAAGAAAAGGTAACTCCATTTTTCATTTGTTGTTGCACAGCATAATCAACATCTTTATCACAATATCCTAGAGTTACAGCTGCTAAAGAATTTACAAAATCTATGTACTCATTACCATCTACATCCCAAACATTTGCGCCCTTTCCTTTTTCAATAAAAAAAGGAGACACGCCTCTTGGATATTGCGTCAAACTCTTACTAAAAGTTTGCGAACCCAATGGAATTGAATTCAATGCCTTATCTAATAATTGTTCAGATTTTTTATACATTATTTTAAAAATTCTTCATCTTTTTTTAATGACTTTTCCAAGCCTTCATTTCTTTTAAAACTCATGTTAATTTTAGTTAATTCTGGCCTCTCTTCTAATAAATTTAGAATATCACTTGTTAGAAATAATGGGTTTCTTTTATACAAAGCTTGATATATTTTTTCTACTAAAATAAAATCTTCAGGTTCATCAACTGTCCAACGAAGGTGTGACAAATCTTTTTTAAAATCAAAGTGTTCGGTTTTAAATTTATCTGAATTATTATTTATATATTGGGTTACATGTTCTATCTCTGAAGGCAAGGTTGCATTATATTTTGCTTTGGTTAAAGCCCTCATTGTCATTATTTCAGCATCTAAGCCATCAGGAAATTTTAAAGAAGTTGAGGTGTAGTCAAGTTTTTTATCCAAATGATATTGAATCATATTATCAATAATTTTCCAATCAATCAATGGACAATCGCCAGTTAAACGAACAATGTGATCAGGATCGTATAGTTTTGCGCATTGGTAAAATCTATCCAACACATTGTTTAAATCACCCCTAAAGACCTCAACATTCTCTTCTAAACACAATTGCTCAATGGCGTTATCCCCAAAATCATTTGAAGTCGCAACAATGAATTTATCGATTTTCTTCGATTGCTGCACTCTCTTAATTTGATGCAGCAACATTGGCTTATCTAAAATTTTCTTTAAAACCTTTCGAGGAAAGCGCGACGAAGATACCCTTGCTTGTAGTATTGCTAATATCACAACTTCCACAAACTTGGATTTAATAAATTTGTGTCAGAAATAGGATAAGAATTTAAAACATTCTGTTTTTTCACTGATTCAATAATTTCTTTTAATTGCTTTACGCTATTTACGCCCACCAGAACCCTATCTATTTCTTCAGTGTTTAATACGAAATTAAGAGCATATTCTAATAAAGACATTTCATTCTCTTTAATGATTTTTTGGTATGCATCAAATTCATTTTTCCAAGTAGAAAAATACCCACTTAAATGTTTGAAATCTAATAGCAATCCTTGTAAAAAAACACTTCTGGCATGTATCTCTACACCTTTACTTTTGAGTGCTTTTAGTTGAAAACCATCATCAAGACGTACATCAAATACATTAAATGGAACTTGGATTAGGTCAAAATCAAAATTTTCTAATAAAAAATCTACTTGTTCTGGTGTGTAGGTAGAAAAGCCAATTTTTTTAATCAAACCCTGCTGCTTTAATTCATTCAACTGACTAAATAAAACATCAAACTGCTTGTTTTCTATATTGTTAATATCATGAACTAATAGGCCTTCCACTTGCTTTTGATTAAGGTTTTCTAAAGACTTGTGAAAACCATCTATTACCTTATCAACATCATTTTTAAGAGAAATAGTTTTGGTAATAATCTGATAGTTATCAACACCAATTTCCCCCAATACTTGTTCACTATTGCCATAGCCTGATGCAGTATCTAGTGTATCAATCTCATTTTTTTTAGCAAAAGTTAAAATATTTCTTACTTCATCTATGGCCACCTGCCCACTTGGATTAGTTACACCATAATCTAAACCAAATTGAACTGTTCCAAGTGCTAATTTCATGCTAAATTTAATACCATCTTAAATCCACTATTAGTTTTCTTAACCACTTTAAATTTAATTTTTTTATAGGCAGTAATTGCAGGTATATTATCTTGATCAACACTTAGTTCAATATTTTTAATTCCATAGTTTTCTTGCAAATACTCGCTACTACCTTTAATCACTTCGGGCGCAACACCTCTTCCTCTCCACTCTTTATCTCCGATTAAAATCCCCATTGTGGCTGACTCATCTTTAAAATTAATTGGCTCGTACTTTATATTGCCAATGTGTAGACCTGAGTTGCTCAAAATCGCTAAAAATAAAATATCTTTTCTATTTTCCCTGTCTTTTATATATTGTATTAAATCTTTAATATTTGGTTTTTTTTGAGCGAAAAGAATATACTGATTAACCTCTTGTGATTCCTTAAACCATGACAAATACCTTTCTGTAACATATTTTGTTGTTAAAGTTTTTAACTGAAATCTCTTTGTATTTATAATCATCTATTAATTCAGTAATTCTTTTATTGAAGAAACAACCAGTTCTTGCTCGGCATTACTTAATCCATAATACAAAGGAATAGATAGTGTGTTTTTATAGTATTGGCTAGTTGAAGGATATTGTTCGATTCCATAACCTATATTTTGATAATATGGTTGATTAACAACAGGGATATAATGCACTTGCGACCCTACTCCTTGTTCCGCCAACTTTTGCATAAACCGATGCCTACTTGTACCAATCTTATCAAAATCAATACTAACGACATAGATGTGATGGGAGCTATTGTCTCTTCCATGCATCTGTAATGGGGTAATATTTGCAAGTTCTGAAAAAGCCTGATCATAAATTTTAGCTATTGACCTTCTAGTGTCTAAAAATAAATCAATCTTATCCATTTGTGATATAGCTAATGCGCATTGAATATCAGTAATACGGTAATTGAATCCAAGATACTGCATCTCATAATACCAACGCTTTAACTCACCATCTTCAAGTGCTTCTTCTTTATTGATTAACAAATTATCTACCTTACTAATGCCTGGAAACTCAAAGTTGCCCTTGGTAATTCCATGACTTCTAAGTAGAGTAAGTTTATGGTAAAGCAGCTTATCATTAGTTGTAACCATGCCCCCTTCACCTGCTGCAATACCCTTTACAGGGTGAAATGAGAAAGTAGTCATATCTGAATATTGACAATTTCCTACCTTGGATCCATCACTATATGTTGCGCCTAATGCATGCGAAGCATCCTCAACAATTGCCAGATTGTATTTATCTGCTAATTTTCTAAGCTGCACCATATTACAGGGTAGCCCTGCAAAATGCACTGGGAAAATCGCTTTTACATTTTGAGAATTGATAATTGACTGCTCAATTTTGTCAATGTCAATATTCAGTGTTTCTTTATCTATATCAACAAAAATTGGATTTGCACCTACATATAAAATAGAATTAGATGTTGCAACAAAAGTGTTAGGTGAAGTTATAACTTCGTCGCCCTTACATAACCCTAATGCCATACAGGCCAAGTGGAGAGCAGCCGTCCCATTTGCAACAGCAACAGCATATTTAGCTCCCACATAATTACAAATCTTCTTTTCAAATTCTTCTATCTTTGGGCCTTGTGTAAGCATGCCATTCCTTAATACTTCAACAACAGCCTGAATATCCTCCTCATCAATATAGTGCCTACCGTAAGGAATAATATCTAGCATTAATTGATTAGTAACACTATTACTCTCTTGCTGTTTAAGAGTTTGCAACTGCTCATCAAAGCTAGCAATTTTGGAATTAAGAGTTTGACATAGTTTGGTGTTAGATAAACTCATGTCCTTAGGTCTTTTCACCAAATTTTTCCTATCATCAATACTTACTTGGTTAATTAAACTATCATCAAGATTAAAAAAGTTAGCAAGCTTGATGCCGAATGCATATTTAGTCATACGCTCACTTCCGACAATATTAAATAAACCCTTAGCATTTAAATCAATCAGCTGATGTGTTCTTTTAGAAAGTTCATCCACTAAGATTGGGTTGAAAAAAATATCTGAGAATAAATCAACTTGTTCGTTGTTTCTTAATTTTTTTAAAATGAAATCACTAAAAGATTTTCGGTACGTAGTACCCCAACAAAAAAAATTTGTACGAACAATAATTGCATCCTTACAATACTTTAAAACCTCCTTCTCACCCAGCATTTTTGTTCTAGCATAGTTATTAACCGGAATAGGCTGTCTCACCTCTGTGGCTAATTCTTTATTACCTGAGAATATATGGTCAGTTGAAATATGGACTAATTTAATGCATTGATTACTACAAGCAATTGCCATATTCTTTGCTAAATCCACATTTACCTCTTTTGCTAAATCAGGATTTGATTCACATTCTTCTACATTCGTAAGCCCAGCTGTATGTATCACAAAATCTGGCTGATATTTATCTAATACCGACAAACAATTATCTAAAGAGCTTAAAGAATGAGCAACCGCATCAACCCCTGATAGATTAATTAATTTACGGTGTAATAATAATGTGACTTTATAAACATTACGCACAGATAGGGCCCAATTAACTGCTAATAAACCAGAACCACCAGTAATGAGGACTTTTTTCTTCATGTGCTAGATTTTTCCAATGCTTATACTGTTTTTACTAATCCATTGTTGAAGTTCATTTACACTCATCCATTCTTTGTTGATATCAGACGAATAAGAAAAATTCTCATCTACTTTAATCCCATTTTTATTACGTTTTGGATCCGAAGACCAATTGTAAATAGCAGGTAAAATCTTATAATGATCTTCATACTCATAAGTGTGTGGTGCATCCTCAATACCTATCATTTGCTCATGAATCTTTTCGCCAGGTCGAATACCAATAATTTTTTGTTTTGCACTTACACTAACTGCACTGGCAATATCAGTAATTTTCATTGATGGTATCTTTTTAACAAAGATTTCACCACCTTGCATATCATCAAAAGCATGCCAAACCATCTTTACGGCATCTTCAAGGCTAATCATAAATCTAGTCATATTTGGATCTGTTATTGGCAACTCTCCAGTTTTTATGAGTTTAATAAAAAAGGGAATAACCGAGCCTCTAGATCCCATCACATTACCATAACGCACTACAGAAAACTTCGTATTATGGGAACCTGAATAAGCATTTCCAGCAACAAATAATTTATCCGATGCAAGCTTTGTTGCACCATACAGATTTATTGGATTACTGGCTTTATCTGTTGATAGCGCAACTACACTTTTAACGCCCCGATCAATACAAGAGTCAATTAGATTAGTTGCTCCATTTATATTAGTTTTAACACATTCAAATGGATTATACTCAGCTGTAGGTACAATCTTAGTAGCTGCTGCATGCACCACACAATCAACACCATTTAATACCCGCGATAAATGCGCTTGATCACGTACATCCCCAATAACGAATTTAACTCTAGCATCACTTTCAAAATCTTGTGCCATCTCCCATTGTTTCATCTCATCCCTAGAATAAATAATAATTTGCTTAGGATTATATTTTTCTAATGTCATTGGAACAAACTTCTTACCAAAAGAACCCGTACCTCCTGTTATCAGGATTATTTTATTTTTAAACATATATGAACCTTAAATTTATTTATTGATTTTAGCCATTTTTCTAAAAAAAGAATTATTCTTAATAAGATGTGTATACGTTCCACTATCGGCTATCTTACCTTTTTCTATGAGGTAAATAGTGTCACAATTTATAAGAGTAGTAAGTCTATGGGCAATCATAATAATTGTCGGATTATCTGACATATTATAAATATTTGCCATAATTTCATTTTCTGTAATGCTATCTAGAGCGCTAGTCGATTCATCAAAAATAAGTATTTCTGGATTAAAATAAAGTGAACGAGCAATCGATAATCTCTGCCTCTGGCCTCCACTTAAAGCCAATCCTCTATCACCAACCTCAGTTTCATATCCAAATTCTAATTTAGAATCTATAAAATCAGATAATCCAGCAATTTTGGCAACCTCCTTAACTCGATGCACATCTATCAGTTCTTCAGGTACTGAGAATGCAATATTTTTTAAAATTGTATCATCAAGTATGAGCCCCATTTGAGGCACATATCCCACGTTACACTGCTGGACTAGGGAGCTATTACTACTAATAGTCTTAGTACCTAAAGTAATACTGCCAGAATCAGGATTAATTATTCCTAAAATGATATCCGCTAATGTAGTTTTACCTGAACCACTACCGCCAACTATACCAATTGTACTTCCGTAAGGAATTGTCATAGAAATAGACTTAATAATCTCTTTAGTGGTATTTGGATATGTAAAACTTATATCCTGCAACTTAATATCATTAATCAAATTACCCTTTTCTTTTTGAAAATAAGGGAGGTCATTATTAGACTCATTAATAAAAAGAGCATCTGTAAGGTCGTTATAGATAACTTCAAATGATGGTTTGTAATACTCAATTTCGGTTATTTGGGCATATATTTCTTGCATCGCAGGTATTATTCTTTTTAAAGCTAATGCAAACATCCCCAACAGGGGAATTGCTTGAATAAATCCGTTATTAGTGCTAATCATAATCAAGGTTATGACTAATAATCCACCAAATGCCATTATCTCCACTACTCCTCCAGGAATTATTGCAAATAATCCTGTTTTTACTTGGGCATTGACATAAAGCTTCGCTAGAGGATCATATAGTTTTAGATAAAAATTCTCACTACTTCTTACCTTTACCTCCTTGATTCCACTAAAAGCTTCAGTAATCAACCTATAGGCCTTAGATGAAAAATAGGGTGAAATTTGTCCATAATAATTCACCTGTTTTTTTATTTTTTTATAAACTAATAAATAAAAAATAAAAATAATGCTAAACAATATTAAGGAGACTTTTGCATCTACCAATATTAGCCCCATTAAAACTAAAATTGTTGAGATAATCGATCCTATTATTTTAAAAACGGGCGTTATGACACCAGACACAGTTGCATTGACTCTAACTTGCAATTTCTCAAGCAATTTATTACTCGAATTATGCACATGAAATAAATACGGTTGATAAAGATAGTAACTGAACAAGCGTTCATGTAGACTTAGCCATATTTTATGAGTAATAACGCTCATATACCATGTACTTCCTAACCGAAAAGCCTGATTAAGAACCAATACTAATAATGAGAGGAAACCAAGCAATATAACAAATTCATCGCTTGAAAGTCCAGTCCATGTCATCACGTTCAAAAGAATATCATTTGAATATAATATTTCTGGGTCTGCAGCAACTGTAAGGAATGGAATAACAGAAACGATACCAATAAGATCTGTAATTCCAGAAAAAAATTGAATCACAACTGCAAAAATAAGCCTTTTGCGTTCATGTCTATTAAGAATTTTCCAAACTTTTATAAAATTTTTTTTCAAAAAATTACCTACTTTTATTTAAATCCAAAACAAAAAAAATTCAATATTACAATTTTATTATCTGAAAAATATAATTCTTTTAATTTACAACAATCATTGATCAAAGAAATTACCCTTATCCAGTATTCATTATTCATTAATTAGAAAGAATATAGTTCAAAGACACGAATGAAATTTGGCAATGCTCTGCATTGTCTTGAAAATGACAAACCTTTGCAAATTTTGTCATCAAAGCAATTATTTCAAAAGATCGACATGTTTATGAAGAAATTCTCGGCTGACTGGTGCAAATGCTTTAACCATATGTCCTCCATGTTTTTGACCACATTTCTCAGCCATAGTTTTGAAACGTTGTTGAAGATCGTCATCTGCCACCAAAGATTTTTCATTGTTGGTTCTTTCGAGCATCTCAATAGTTGCTTCTTCAATTTCTTTTGGAGTATTTACTACCCAAGCTAATCCCTCTTCAAGTATTTTTTTATCTCTAACATACATGCTTACAGGGGGAGACATATACTCTTCAAATGACAAGTATTTATCATTTTTTTGATACTTTAAAAGTCTCGGTAGGTATAGGTCATTTTCGACCATGTTAAAATAATCAACAGAACGCGTGCAATTAGTAAAAATTCGAGGAACCCCAAAATACCTTGGTAAATCTATAAATCCAGAAGCAGTGCCTATTAAAAAACGACAAGTTGCCCCAAGAAATACATCCATAAATTCACTTCGCATTTCCATGTGTGCGTAGTCAAATACTTGAGGCATCTCAGGCAGTGGTGTCATTGAGGGATCCCCCATCCGAAAGACCCATCCACCAGCCTTAGTGATTGTTTCACAGGCACGAAGATAATCTAAAGGATTGGCATTTCGAAAATTTTCCTTGGTATTTTCTTTAGTTTCTCCTCTGTATGTAGGTTCACGAATGTGCAAAGTCACATACCATGCATCATCTGGAATTCCAAGATTTTTTAATTCTTTCATCCCTCTGTCACGATGTCTTTCATCCAGGAATAATAGAGGTGCATCCATTCCAATTTTTATTCTCTCAACCTCAGACATATTAGCCGAAATATCAAGAAATGGACATATATTATTCATCGGCAGACCGATGCCAAGTGGCAATGTCAAGGATGACTCAAGATCCCTCAAGTTTTGAATAGTTTCCCTATCTCGAATTACATTAATATAGGGCTCGAAATAACTAAATAGTATAGAGTTTCTTGGTTTAGTATTTTCAGGAAGGAGTAAAAATAGCTTTTTAACTGGTCTTAAATGATATTTATTCGCCCTCAATAAACCTTCAACAGCGAAGAGATTTCCAAAGCTTCCTGTCACCATACCGGACCAGATAAACTCAATATTTAATTCTCCAAGCCCAGTATCTATAAGCCAATCCTCCATAATGGCTGCGTATCTATTCATTTGTTCAAATACCCTGGAATCACTTAAAGTATGAAGGCAACGCACAAGTTCTAAGTGTGCCTTAGGATTCTTTGGAAACATACTCACAAGTTTTTCAGCATAGCGCAACCTGGCATTAAGATCTTTGATGCTTTGTAGCTTCCCAATTTCTATATCAATATTTTGAGCTCTTCGTACAATTAGACCAAAGTTACGAAGCTTTCGAATAACTTGTCCTCGAAACTCTATTATGTATTTTTTTAAAAATTTCAACTCAGTTACTTTAATTTTTAATAAAACTTATGAATTGCATTAAAAACTTTAAATATGAAATTGTAAGTTATTCTTTAATTGCACTAACATAGATCATCTCTCTTCAAAAATTTGTTTAAAATTTTTCATTTTAGAAAGATCAATGGCATTGAAGTTTTTATTTTTAATTAGGCCCATTACCTCCCCAAGAGGCTTGCTCCACGATGAGTTAATTTCAATGAGCTTATCAAAAACATCCTTCATTAAATTGACAACTTCGTCATCAATTATAATTTTTCCACTATTTTCTCTTTGTCCTGCCAAATTAATTAAATTAAATGAAATCTTTTCTTCTGTAGTATTTCATTTTATTTATTTCCTTATATTATTAATTATTTATATTTCTATAATAATGTTTTAATGCTTGAACCAGCAAAAACATGAATTATACTTCATTCAGATAATTGCTCTATTTATCTTCATTGACCTTGATAAAAACTATTCAATTTAGAGATTAAAAAATCTATTTGATCATCTTCCAGATTTTCATGCGATGGAATGACTAGGTTCATCTCAAGCATCTTTCGAGCTTTAGGAACACTATAGTTGTTGTATTGCTTATGAATAGGTGCATCACATGCCAAGGGGTGATTAAAAATTTTGTTTTCAATCTGATTATATTCAAGAAATTTTTTTAATTGCTCTCGCTCCTTTGTTTTTATGGCATAAACATATCGACCATGCACCTCGTTTTTAAGATAACCCTGACGCAATATGTTTTGTGGCAGTTCACGGTCCAATCGTCTCGCAATCGCTTCCCGTTTCTTTATTTTTTCAGGCAAATGTTTGAATGCGACAAGCAACAATGCGGCATTGATAGTATCCATCTTGTGATTCAAAGATACTTCCACGCACTCATTTGTAGTGTATTTCTTTGGATCAGATAAGGTTCCTGCATGTCGAAGGCGCTTCAAGCGTTTATAAATTTTTTCATCACTTGTTACAGTAATGCCCGCTTCTCCATACCCCCCAAGTACTTTCATAGGGTTCATGCTCAGTCCTGCAGCCAATGAAAAGCTTCCTGTTTTTTTTCCATTAAGAGATGCACCAAAAGCTTGGGCGGCATCTTCAACTACAATAAGACCATTTGCATTTGCAATAGAGCATATAGCTTCCATATCACACAGATGACCTGCATAGTGCATAGGGACTATAGCTTTAGTTTTTGAAGTAATTCTTTCTTCAATTGAAGCAGGATCAATGTTGAAATCCTCCCGTACGTCAGCAAAAACAGGTATTGCGCCACAAGCTGTAATTGCATTTACTGTTATAATCCAAGTTAGTGGGGTTGTAATTACCTCGTCACCGGGTTCAATGCCAGAAGCTTTAAGAGCCATATATAATGCACTACTTCCTGAGCCAACGCCAACAGCATATTTAGTTCCAATCTCTGAAGCTATTTTTTCCTCAAACTCTTCAACTTCAGGCCCCATGAACAATCTGCCATGTTCTAGCGTTTTAGAAAATGCTTCCATTAACTCATCTTTTAAGCTTTGGTCTCTAACTTTTAAATCAAAAATTGGTACATGCATGTTTGTAAAACTCCTTGGTATATCTATTTTATTAAATCTTTATTTTTTCTTAGAAAATCAGCGCCTATTCTTAAATTTGGACTCTTAATTTTGCTTGGTCCAAAGAGCAACCAAAATCGCTCCTGTAATTCTTTATCTTCCTCTCTAGTCTCCCAAGTACCATTTAAACGTTCATCCATTTCAATAGTAACTTGCCTTATTTCTTCTGGTGAATTCTCAATCAATTCAATATTTAATTTTGAAAATGTTTCTTCAGTTTCAGGTCCACCGAATTCTAAATCTAATATTTCAGAAAAACTCATGAAACGATTTTCACTTCTCAAATAAAAAAATTTAAATACAAATAATGAGTCAATAGTCCAGACTGATATATTTGTAATGTTAGTAAAATTTACATGTACAACTGGTAATCTGAATACTTCTGGCACAATAGAAAGTCCTGTGTCTGAACACAAAAAGAATTTACAATGGCTACTAATATATACGTCATTAAAGTCTGTTCTGAACTTACTGCTTGCATAATCTAGAATAAGATTGCTATCACAATGTATTTTTTTTTCAACTATTGCTCCCATTCTAATAGAGTAAATACCTCTGCTTGCCATTTCTTGAGCAGCTAATAAATAATTATTAATATCCGAATCACGATAGTTATGATATTCAGAATTTAAATTATCATAAATATTTTTTAGAAACATTGAATCTCTGGCATGAAAGCAAATATAGCCTTGTTTGCCGTTACAACCGATTTCTTTCAATACTTTAAGTCCTTTATCGACCTCTTTTCTAGTAAAGCTTAAATTCGACTGTTTATTTTTGAGCACTAATTTTAATTTATCATCTACTTTTTTTTTCTTTTCTTTAAGTTTATTACCAACTAATTTTTGATCTATTTGCCTCAAATAAACTAAATTATCATCAATCAAATGGCTCTCATACCACGGAATTAATTTATTTATTCTTATTACAGTATTCCAAAAATAGGTAGCTTTGTATAAATGAGGAATAACCCTTCTCCACATTTTTAGCCATTGATAATTTATATGACTAGTTGCACTGGAAACAATAAATATATCAAAATATTTTTTATTATTTAATTTAGATTTGTTTTTACTTAAATACCAATCAAGTTGATATACCCCTCCAATCCTACCAAAATCAACATTTAAAAAACGGACAAGCTTAAAAGGCCTCATCAATCTAATAAAAATAACTACTGGAATAGCAAACAAACTAAGAAGTAATAATCTAAGTGCTCTAATCAATCTTGAGAAATTCATACTTAAAAAATAAATTCTAAATTAAACAGTAAAATATAAATACAAAATCATTCCAGAAACTAAAGACAAAGTGTGTAACAGTATTTTCATCCAATAACTAGGCTTATCTCAGTATTTGAATTTTTATATAGAACTAGCAAGCATTTCAATATACTTACTGACTGCATCCAAATCAGTTTCTTCAGGTGACCAGGTCGCAAATGAGGTTTCATGTGACCTAAAGGGCCCATTAGTAACCTCATGAAAAACAAGCACTTCACTCTTTATCAACATTGTATGAAAGCGGTCCGATGGCAATCGATAGAAAAATTTAAGCCCAGAGGATATATCACCCATTGAGATAGACTGATCAATTGTTCCATCTTCATGAAAAAGTATTATGTCGGCCTTACCTTCGATGATATGAAAGCTTTCAGTCTTATCTTTATGTTTATGCGGGCGAACATAACAACTTTTCTCATGAACAATCAGCATTTCATGCACCTGATCTCTTGTATCATTGTGTGCGCAGATTCTAATTCTTTTTCGAGGATTCTGTTTTGCTCTTTTCTTTAGTTCAGCAATATCAGATGAATCCAACTGAACTATAGCATCTGATGCGAAAAGAACCTCTTCATTAAACTTAGTAGTGTTCATATTGGGAAATTTTCGCTTGCTATCTGAAAAAGTGAATTTTTTTGTATTGAATAAGTAGAAGCAAAAACACCACCCTCATTTAAAAATTTATGGTTGTTCTTAATAATCTTATCTTCATGTTCGACACTCAAACAAAAAAGACATAGAGAGATATTATCTTTCATTAAAAATTCAGAAGACTTAATTTGCAATGATGTACCAGCTAGATATAAGTTCTGTTTATGTTCTGAATCATCAATAATAAAATCAATAAAATCTTCAACTTCCATTGCTTTAATAAACATTAAAGCTCTATGGCCAGCACCAAAAATTGCAATTTTTCCTATATTTGAAGAATACTTTAGTAAGTATGAATAGATAATTTTTTTATATTGCAAAAAACTGTCAGCATATTGTTCAGATTTTTTAAAAGATTTGGGAGGGGCTTTTACTAAAGTTAAATCTAAATTTTTCTTTGTAGAGTTTTCATTTTTTTGAACGATTGCAATCTGCAAATCTTCAGTTTTGAAAGAAAATTGTTGGAATTGGACTAAATCAAAAGATGTATAACTAAAAAATGATTTAAGTGTTTCTGGAACAAAGTATAAGATATGCTCTTCCCAAGGCATAGTATAGTCATTGTTATCCATTTCCTTAGTGCAGTCTGGAACTTCAAATACAATATAGCCGCCTGGCTTTAGAATATCCCAAATGATTGAAAGAAAAGTTTTAGTATCTAGAGCATGCTCTAAGATATGTCTAGCTATAACAACATCAACATAGCCGTACTTATCAGTCATATTTTTAACCGTCTTGGTAGTAATTTTAGGAATGATTGTTTCTCCAACAACTCCTTTTTGAGTTATTCCTAAATCATGCTCTGGATCAATCCGCCATATCTTTCCAAATGACCCTTCATCAAGTCGCCTAAGAAGTGAATCATCTTTGTAGGTAATGCCACACGCAACTGGTTTTTCTGGAAGATCTCTAAGAGAGCTGACAATATCTGACACTTCATCTAGATGTTCTTCTCGCTCATTATATTTTAGCCAATCAATTCTTGGTATGATTTCATTTGTAGGAACTGGATTAGCAAGTTGTATTAAACTACAATTTTTACATTGAACTAAAGTCAGAGGGTTATAGTAATCATCTGAATGAGGAATTTTAGCAAAACGATTCTGAACTGGCTGTGGCCCAAAATCTAAAAGCACCTTTAAAGAATTTCCATCGCATGCTTGACAACATTTAATCATATCAATCCAGCCCTCAATATATTTTTTGGGTTAAATTCTTCATATTAAGTAGTGTTCTTAAAACAAACGTTTATAAATGAAGCTACAAAAATTAATCCAGAATCGCCAATAGAAATACCTTGAGGTAGTCTTGGAGTATTTTCATTCATATTAAAAAAAAGGCTATTAGAAATAAGTTTAATTGCTAAATGATTCATGAAGTAAATTTTTTAAAAGTTATCATTTAAATATTGTTAATAAATTTTGTTGTTAGAATATCAACCCACTGTGCAAAACTTCTAGGATAAATTTTTGTTGTATTTATTATTTTTGAGGAATTCATTGAGGTATTGAGTGGTATTTCAGAAGCACCTTTGAACGAATGTAGAGATTGTTTATGTAATACGCCACTATAATCTCTATAGATATTATAGTGGCCAATCACCATTTCTAGCATGGCATCCCTTCTATATGGAATCATCGATGTAGCATGAAAAATTCCAATAGCGTTGATTTTAATAAGTTTCTCAATATAAATTATTACATCTTCTATGTGGATCGGTGTGAAAACATGATCGTTAGCACAAACAATATCTTCATTCTTAGCAATTTTATTCAACCAGTCCATTATTAAGGTTCCTCCATCAATTTTTGAGTCAAAAACCTTAGAAATCCTAATTATTAAATAATCACTTGTGATTTCTTTAATAAATTTTTCAACAAAATACTTATGTCTTCCATACTCATGAATTGGATTTGGTTCGTCAATCTCAGTATAGTTACCACAATTACCATCAAAAACTGATTCTGATGATATAAAAACTGGCACTAACCCTTTTTCAACAATCTCTTTAATTAGTGCCTTTGTATAATCAACGTTTATATTTTTAGCTTTTTCAGGATAATTTATAATTTCATTAAATCTTATCATTCCAGCACTAATAATTACGTGTGAAAACTTTTTATAATCAATATTAATGTCATCTAACTTACTGCTACATAGATCAAAAAATATAAAATTATTATTTTTATTTCTGCAGTAGGTTTTTAAAAGATATTTATTAGGAATTGTTAATCCAAAGTTTTTCCCAACATAGCCAGACCCTCCAATAACAAGAATTTTTTTCATAAATTAAGTTTTTTTATGGATTTTTTTATATTTAATTTAACAAAAATTAGATCAAAAATAATCACTAGCTTCACAATTTAAAAACCCAAAGCTACATCAACATCATCAAAAGGATTTTAGATCATATCTTCAGCTGTTATTATCTTTATTGAAGGGAGAAGAATTACAAAATTTCCACCCTTAATCAAATATTCATGACTTTTTGAGATGATATTCTCAGCATGAATCCAAGCAAGGATGATTGTGTATTTTGGCATTTTTTGGATTAATTCTTTGGTGGGTATAACTGGTATTTTATCGCCAGGAGTATACTTATTCACTTTTTGAGGATGATCATCTACAATAAAACTTATTTTATTACCAATTTTAAATTGTTCAATTAGAGTTGGATTGCTTCTAGCAGCCCCATATCCAGCAATTTCCTCACCATTATTCTTCCATTTAGAAATTAACTGGTTAAATTCAAATACTAATTTATCAAGGCGTAGTGAAAAGCTTTCAATTGTTTTCGGAGAATCAAAGCCCCTTGTTTTTTCGTAATTATGTAATTCAGTGACACTTTTTTGTATTAAATGAGGCCCTCCAATATGTTGAACTGTTCCTATTAATGACCCTCCTTGAAATGGAACTCTTTCTACTTCAATTAATTCCATACCATGTCTTTTAAAAAATTTAACTAAGGCGATAATTGAATAATGACAAAGATGCTCATGTATAAATGTTCCTAGTAGAAGATTGTCAATAATATCAACTAAATATGACACCTCAAAAACAAAAATTCCATCTTTTGAAACCAGATCTGATATGCTTTCCATTAACTCATTCATATTATCTGCGTGTCCAAAAGAATTAAAGCATGCAACTACTTTGGCTTTTCCGTATTCTTTAATTATTCTGTTAGAAAGCGTAGGTGTTAAAAATTCTGGCAATGTTGGAATTCCAGCATTATTTGCTTCAAACGCAATGTCTCTTGCAGGATCTATGCCCAAAACTGTCATTCCGTTATCTTTAAAACCTTGCAATAAAGTTCCATCATTGCTACCTACATCAATGATTAAACTATTTTTTTTTATCTTATATTTTGAACAAGTTTTCTTAGCAACATCTTTCATGTGATCAATAATTACTTGAGCTTGACCTGTACGGAAAGTAAAATCGTCCCAGAGAATATCAGGGTTAATTACATCTAGCAATTGAACATGGCTACAATCAAGACACATATAAATATCTATAGGAAATAAGTCATGAGGCTCATCTAGTATATTTTCAGTTATGTATTTTTCTGTAATAGGAATTTTTTTTAAAGGAATTACCATTTTAAGATTAGTGCTATTGCACAATCTACAATTAGAGCTATGATGAATAGTATTTTTCATATTATTTTAGTGAAAAAGTTTTTGAATTAATTACTACTAGACAATATGGCTAAATTATCAATGAATAATAGTTCATAATCGAAGAAGAATAATGTTAATTAAAATCATATGACTTTATCTTGGGTTTTTAAAAAAAATTAAAATTCATAATTAGCTAGAAGTATATAAACTCATAATCACCTTTATATCCAAAATTTTTATAAAGCCATATCCACTCTTCTTTATCAAAAAATGACTCTGCAGTAAGGGCCCAGCATTGAAGGTTGAAAAGCTCTTTATCATTACGATAACTTTCTAGCATTAAATATCCTTCCATACCAACGCGGTCCATTTCAGATAAGGCAATTTTAAGTTCAGGAATTCTTAGGTTATGAAACGTCCCTAGAGAAATAACTAGATCAAATTGTTTATTTTTAAAAGGTAATCTAACTTTTGCATTATGTTTAAATATTAATGGCCTTATCTCATACTTGGCATTTTCCAAAGCATAATCTGAAGAATCAATACCTATAATGTCTAGATCTGGAATAAGAAGTTTCATTTCATATAATAGATAAGATTTTCCACAACCTATATCAAGAATCTTTGAGTCTTTTGTCAATTTATAAGTATGAATCAACTTTTCTGCAACTGGTTTCCACCTTCCAGGAATATAGTTATAACCGCCATAACCAAATCGCCTTTCACCATCCCAATAATCTTTGCCATATTTCTTAGCAACCTTCATACAATTAACTTTATCATCAACCATACGTGCTAAACAATCTCGCTTTGCAGATTCATGCAATGGAGTAACAATATCTAATAATCTTCCCATAATTACTTTGAACTTCTTAAATGTTTCAAAATATTAATTTTTATCTAAAAAATTACAATGTGGCAATGTTTTTTTAACTTGCCAAATATCTTCAATATGTGCGCATGTTGTATTGTCATATATTGAAAACCCTTCAACAGCAAAATGTAATTCTTTTTTGTTTAACAAAATACTATTAAAAATACTTTTTCTTTCAATATCATCTTCAGGCATTTGAAAAATACTATAAGCTACAATTCCATCAATAGATGGAAGTTCTGTAATTAACTGCCTTAACATTAAAGTGCTTTTTTCCATAGCATATTCAGTGGAACTAAGTAAATATTGAATATTATTTTTAGAGCAATAATCACGTATTACAATATTTTGAACATGTTGTGGCACCCTTTCTTCCATGAATGGCCTGCTATAAATATAACCACGTAGACGTTTTTCTAACTTAATTTTCATGATTATGTTTACTCAGTATTCGGAAGCTTATAATTCATTGCCATTCTGGAAACTGCTCGTAAAGTTATAGGCTCAAAAAATTCACCAATTTTTTTATCTTTATATGGCGTAAAAAGGCTTTTAAACCTACAATTCATTGACCACCGCGTTTCATTCTCTTTATTGACACGATTACCGTGGGGGTAGGCTTGATTAAAAACTAAAACCTCACCATAATTTACCTTAATCCAATCAACATCATTTTTAATTACATTAAATAACTCTTCACTATTCCCTTTAGCATGAAATTTAAAATCATCAGAAATATTATTAGCTACTTTAGGTGGCAACAGATACATGCTTTTAGTACCGAAGCAATCTACCAGTGGTAGCCACACAACAACCTCAAAGGCCGAGTCACCTGACCAAGTATCCGCATGAACTGGCAATAAGGAACTGTCGTCTTCTGGCAATTGTATACTTAAATTAACTCTTGATTGCATTGCAAGTTCATTACCTACCAAGATATTTAAATATGGTTTTGCTATTTTATAGTATGCCTCTTTTAGCCATGCTTGAGCATTTATCTCTTTTATTACATCAAGACGAAAATCATTCAGCTGGCTCACACTAATATTTTCATGTGCCTTATTTAATGAATCACAACCTTTTTTTGATAACATATCAATTGCAAATTTTTGAATTTTTTTGAGTGATTCTGTATTTGCTACATCTCTAACTATAAATCCTTGACTAAGAAATTCCTTTTCAAGCATTTTTTCTTCTGGTGACAAGAAATCCATTATTTAATTTCCCTAGTGATAGATTTACTTAGATTTGGATCACTTTTAAGACTAGTGAAAGTTGGCCCTTTTTTTTCATAAGCCTTTAGAATCATTTTTTCAGTTTCATCACCATCTTTAGGGAAAAATGACTCAATATTATTAAAAAGTTTCATTAATTTTTTAGCGTTTAACTCTGAATGAGTTGGACCCAAAGTGGGGTAATCTGAAAACCCAACTAGATTAACATTTACATTCTGTTGATCAATATCAAGCTTTATTTGTTCAAAAGGCCGCTCAATAAGAAATGGGGTAATTGTATAGACCCAAGGCTGAAGCCCTTCAAGAGCCATTCCAGAAGCTAAACTTATAATACTTTGTTCACAAATACCCATATTAATAAATCTATATGGATGTTTATCTCGAAACTCATCAAACACCCGATACCCTATATCAGCTACTATTACAAATATATCATCATTATCATCTGCTAATTTAGTAATGATTTCTCCAAATCGACGTCTCATATTAAACCCAGCTCTTTTTTTCCAATTTTCTTCTCTTCTCCCTTAATTTTTCTTGCATGCCAAGCAGGATCAGCTTCAAAAGATTTAATACCTTTACCTTTAATTGTATTAAATATGAAAACAGATGGCTTAAATGTTAAGTTTTTTTGTTGCATCAATGGAACTATTTCAGCAAATGAATGACCATCCTTAATTTCTATAGTATTCCAATTAAATGCTTTAAATTTTGCCGCTAGATCATCTAATGGTAATCCATCCTCAAGAGTAGACAAAGCCTGAATTTTGTTATAATCAATCATTACAATAAGATTATCAAGTTTGTGCTTAGCTGCAATTAAAAGAGACTCCCAAGTTGTACCTTCTTGACATTCTCCATCACTAATCATGACATAAATATTACCTTGCATATTTTGAATTTTTCTAGCAAGAGCCATGCCTAGAGCGATTGGTAGTCCATGCCCTAGACTACCAGTAGTACAATGGATATTATTTGCTGGATCAATTTCCAAATGAGTAGTTAGTTTAGGATTCAAACCATTGTCTCTTAGATATATACAATAAGGGAAAGAGGAATGTGCCTTACTAAGTATAAATTTATCTTTGGTTGTTAATATTTCTTCATGCAGAGCTAAAAGCATTTCAATAATAGAGAAACTTCCACCAAGGTGAGCTTCGCCATGCTCAATAAACGCATTAAAGGTATCTTGTCGAAGTTTAAGCGCCATATCTGTAAGACGATCATACGATAAATTTTTATCCATAAACATTTTTATCTTTTAAATTCATGCTTTTAGTTATCCAAAAAATTAATATAAGGGCATAGCATATTTGAAGTTTGAATTTTTTTGCATATATTTTTGGCTTTACTAAGTTGCGTTTCTAATTTTTTTTTATGAAGATGCTTTAAACTCTCATCTGCATAAGTTCTCTTTCGCCAACCATCATCTAAAAATTCATTAAGTACAATGAGCGCCCATCTAAGGCCATATAAGGGCCATGCTGATGAGAATCTCTTTATAAGCTGAGTATCACTTTTAAAAATATCAAATGCTCCCTTAAGCCAATCTTTTTTTTGTGAAATCTTTAGCTTCATTCCAGGATGCCAAACAAAATCAGCTATTAACTTTACTGGATCATCACGCCCAAAGTATTCAAAATCAAAAAAAACTAAATCACCACTTCCTTTGAGAATTGCATTATGAAATCCAAAGTCCGAAGGACTGAATGCTTGTTTCCACTCTGGAAGTTCTTTTTCAAGATTATTGCTTGGCCAATTTTTCTCTGAGTATTCAAAGGTTTTATTCAATAGAGGCTTAAATGTACTAACTAAGAATTTGTTTAAATCCTTATTTTTTATTTGAATAAGCCTATCAAATCTATAGCTAATTTGACCTACAAGCTGTCTTTCAGAGAGACAAGCTTCAGATGCTTCACCCCATATAGCTTTTCCTTTAAAGCTTTGAAGATGCTCAATAAAATTCAGTGCTTGATTAATATGATGGTCTTCAATGTTGTAAATGCCTTCACCCTCAATAAATTCATAGAATGCAATATTCTGAGGTTTATTAAATGCAAGAACTTTTGGTGTTTTGCCAATACTTTCAACTAACTTCAAAGCATTCACCTCTGTTTGCATTCTAGGTCTTAAATCAATAGATAAATCTGGGTAGTCTTTAAGTAAGATACTATTTTTTTTATGAAATGATAATTTAAATAATCTGCTATTTCCTCGACCTTTTAGCTTTTCAACATTATCAATTGATTTGCCATAAATAATACTTAAAAGATGTTTTAACTGACTATTTGCAATTTCACCAATGGAGGCTTTTTCAATGTCAGACCAGTTATTATATAATTCTGCATTACTTTGATTTAAAGATGACTGATTAAAAAGTATTTTTTTAATTTCAGGAAAATCATGATTTAAAAAAATCTCGTCTAAATCATCAATAAAAACATCTAAATTCAAACTATTAATTATTGCAACCTTCTCACTTTGAGTATTTGCAAAAAAAATATTTTTTTTATTGATTCCATACAGATTATCTATAAAAAAACCTTGGCTATCCATCCACTTAAGGGCCGCATCACGCAACAACGTTTTAGTTTCATCAAAATGGCCATATTTAGTTTTGTGGCTTATTATAAATACCCTATGACCCTCTAATTTACAGCGGAGTAAGAAACGAGCAACACCAGGAAATAAGATGGCTTTTTGCATACTCGGCCCATAAACTTTTCCTTGTATTTTTTGCCATTTAGTTTGCCCATCTTGAAGATTATCTAAATGAAGTTTTAAATCATTTTTACTACCTTCCCAGTTCTCACTAACCAAACCTTCTTTCTTTGCTTCTAATGAAAAAACATCATTGTAGCAAGCTAAAGTATTATCAAAGTCTAAACCAATTAGCATTTAATTAGTGGAGGTTAATTTTTTGCATTCTCATAATATTAAAATACATTTCATTTTCAAGCGAATTTGGAAGTAATCCTTGATCAAAAGCTTCACATAAGTCTGTCACAGCATCTTTAATTGTATGCTTTGCCTTAAAGCCTAACTCAGTTTGAATTTTTTTTGAAGAAACATGATAAGAGCGATTATCATCTGAATGACTGGTGACCAGTTTCACATCATCCCCAACAGTGTTTTTAACGGTTTCAGCAATATTTTTGACTGAATGATTTTCATAGCCAGCATTATATATTTTACCGGCAATTTTTTCTTTTGGCGCCCTCAGAAGAACCATATACGCCTCAACCATATCTTTGATATGAATGTTTGGGCGAAGTTGATCGCCACCAAATATTGATATTTCTCTCTTATGATAAGCTAGGTTAGTCAAAATATTAACAACCACATCAAGACGTTGGCGAGGAGAATATCCGCAGACAGTAGCAGGTCGAATAGTTGCAGTAGTGAAATCATCAGACTGATATTCTGCTAATATTTTTTCACAATCAGCTTTAAAAATAGAGTAATCAGTCAGTGGCTCCAATTCCATTTCTTCATGTACATTAGGTTCATCCTTGATGCCATAAACACTCGAAGAAGATGCATAAAAAAATCTTTTTACATTTGAGTTTTTTGAAATTTCTACTAAAGGCCTAAATGCATCAAGATTAATACTTTTACCTAAGTCAGGGTTTAGTTCAAAACTAGGATCATTTGAAATGCAGGCTAAATGGATTACAACATCATGCCCAGGAATTATTTTTTTTAATAGTTCTTGATCCCTTATATCTCCTTTAACAGTAGTCAAGTTATTATGCTTTTGAAGAACATGATCACCATAAATCATAAGATCAAGAACCGTAACCTGATATCCTTCTTCCAGTAAATGAGGAACCATTACAGCACCAACATAACCTGCGCCACCAGTTATAAATACTTTCATCATATTTTATTCCTATATTGTTTTTATTATTTAAGCAGGGTATTCTCTTTTACCAATGACTAAATCAGTTATTGCTAAAAGCCAAATTTGATGAATATTTTCGACGAAATTATATGATTTATTGTCTACCCAGAGATTAATATCTCCCAAATCCTTCAAAGGATTAGTCTCTAAAAAACCTGAAAGGGTAACAACAGAATGAAAATTACCATTTCGCGCAGCTTGAACCGCATTAATCATATTCAGAGATTGTCCACTTGATGAAATTACAATCAGCAGATCCCCTTCATCACCATAGAAATCAACAGCCTTAGCTGACCAATGATCAAACCCATAGTCATTGGCAAAGCAAGTAATTAGGTCAGCTTCATTAAAATTTACACATCTAAGTTTAGCGTTTTTAGTCAGATCAACACTAAAATGACTTGCAATTGCAGCACTACCGCCATTGCCAAAAATTAAAACCTTCTTATTATCATTAGAAACTTCTAACAATAAATCACGAACCCTGATTAGTTCCTCAATAGAAACATCATTGGGATCAAGAAGCTCAATAAAGTCTTTAAAATATTTACTTAGAAATTGCTTATCTGACATAGAATTATTTTAATAGGTGTGAAATAGTTTTTAGAAGCTTGATTTTACTTACTGGATAGCTATTACCGACTGTTTCTACTGATTGAGCAGCTGCAAGTGAGCCAATAAAAAGAGACAATTTTTCATCAAAATTATTGAAGAGACAAACTGATAATAAGGCTAATAATGAATCACCAGATCCAATTTTATCAATTACTTGAGTCGCAAATCCCGGAGAGGTTTCAGTAACTTTACTTCCATTAATAATTAAAGCTCCATTCCTTCCCTGAGTTACTGCAATATACTTCGAACTAACCATATCTTTTAATGTAAGGGCAATCTTCTCAATATCACCTTCCCGCTGTCTCATCTCATGACGAAGCTCAGATTCATTAATAATTAAACAGTTCACATTATGATATTTTCTAATACTATGTGTTCCAATATTTGCAGCATTAACTTGAGCATTTAGGCTTATAAATTTATTTGAATTCGAAATATGCTCAGCAATTTTAGGGGTAATTATCCCATGGCCATAATCAGAAATAATAACTAAATCATGTTCTTTTGAAAGCCTATCAAAAGATTCTATGAATTTATTCTCTTCATCTTCATTCAGCATTTCGTCGTTGATAGAATACACACCGAGAACTTTTTTTCTATCAACATAATCAACAAATCTCCTCTTAACGATTGTGGGTGAATTACTTTTATTTAGAAAGTGAAGAGCAATTTCATCTTCCATATTTTTTTCTATAAAAGATTTGTAATCATTATCTTTACCAAGATAGCTCAAGACCGAAACATTGTTACAAAAACTTTTTAAGTGTCTTGCAATTGCAAGAGACCCACCTAAATACTCTTGAGTTTCCACATCTCTTAATACCAACACAGGTTCTTTACCAGACTTACCAAGTGCCTCACAAAATACATACTGATCAATAATCGTTTCACCAATAACAAGCACTTTAAGTTTTTTTAAAGAATTAATTTTGCTTTGAATGCTCTCAAAAGTATGGTCATTACCAATCTCTCTTAAGAATAATTCTTGCTCCTTTGAATAGATATTTCCAAATTTATTAAGAAGACTACTAGAACTAAAGGTTATATCATCAGTGTAAATTATTTTTCCGCCATGAGATTTTACAGCGTTTTCTTCCTCTGAGATTTTCCCCGTTATATCCTCAGAATGATTTTTATAATCTGGGCCCTTACAATAAACATGGGGCTGAATAATATTAATAACTTCTTCAGCTGATGGCCACTCATTTGCAACCACATAGTCAACAGACTCTAACTCAGACAATACTTCCAAACGAAGGGCGGTAGAAAAAGCTGGTCGGCCTGGACCCTTATTAACATATTCATCAGGTGTTATTGAAACAATGAGGACATCTCCAAACGTTTTTGCCTCTCTAAAATGCTTTAAATGCCCAACATGCAAAAGATCAAACACACCGTGACATTGAACGATTTTTTTTCCTTTTAGGCGTAACTCAGAAAAAAATGAACTAGCTTCATTAAGATTTATAATTTTATTATTCATCTTTACCTAAATATTCAAACCATTTTTCTGTTGCTTTCGCAATTGATTTTTTATCCCATACTGGAGCATCTGACCAATACTCCATATTACTTAGCAAAAGTTGAACGCCATCCTGAAGACTAACTTTGGGCTCCCAATTGAGCAATTGTGTTGCTTTGGAAATATCTGCCCAAGTGCAATCTGGCTCACCTGGTCTCTTAGGAATATAGCTAACTTCTCCCTTAAGTAACTCAACTAGCATATTAATAGAATAGGTATTATTTGATCCGATATTTATAATCTCTCCACTAATTTCACTTTCAGCTGCGGAAATAATAGCACTTACAACATCTGAGACATAGGTAAAGTCTCTTGTTTGGTTCCCATCACCAACAACAGTATAAGGCTTATTTGCCAACTTTTGAGCCAAGAAAACACCAAAAACTGCTCCATATGTTCCTGAGGTTCTTGCTCTTGGGCCATATACATTAAAAAAGCGAAGCGATATCGCAGATAAGCTGTACAACTGGCACCAATGCATAACCAGTTGCTCTCCAATATTCTTAGTTAAAGCATACGGGTATTGGGGTTGAATTGTGGCTGTTTCTTTTGTTGGGTACTCATTAGGAATACCATAGCAAGACGAAGACCCGGCATAAATTATTTTTTTAACTTGATGTCTTCTGCATGCCTGCAAAATATTAAAAGTTCCATCGACATTAGACTTAAAGTATTCAGTAGGATTATCTATAGAAGGAACAATGTCTGCTAAAGCGGCAAGATGAAAAACACAATCGGCATCTTTAAATAAAGGCTCAATTAAATCAAAATTGCAAATATCAGCCTCAACAAAAGTAAATTTCGAATTCTCAATTAGATGAGTAATGTTCTTGTATCTCCCTATGCTTAGGTTATCAATAACTATCACTTCAAAATTTAGGTCTATCAATGCATCGGATAAATGACTTCCAATAAATCCAGCTCCACCAGTCACTATTACCTTCATTTGTCTATTGCTCCAAATTCAATAAAAATTATTACTGTAGATAAAAAAGCTTGATACTAATTCTTAATTAGATTTATATCTTTTTGCATCGTCTTCTAATTTCTTAATTTCAGTTTTAAGTAACTCATACTCTTCTATTTTAATCTTTAAAAATAAAAGGGTCATTCTAGACTTTTCTTCAATTCCTCTAGGTGTAAGAAGATAACTGTAATTTGATTTATTAGCATTATGGCTAAAATTTGAAAGCTTTATCCATCCCTTTTCAATTAATTTTTGCATACAATAATTTATCTTACCAAGACTAACTCCCATCAGTTTAGATAGTTGCCTTTGTGATAGATTGGGATTTGCTTCTAATTTGCGAAGTAAATCTAGACGAATGTCTTTATTATTCATTGTTTTTCGAAAAAGATACTTAGAAAATGATATTTAGAGAAGATTTACTTCATGCACGCTACCGCCTCAATGTGCATTCGTAAATTTCACATAGTTTCTAAATTATAGCATGCATTCAAATTTACGTTCAACAATTGAACACTCATATCTAAGCTTCATTTCTGCATTAGCAATCCTTCAAACATGAAAGGTATTCTACCTTCTACCTCGATAGGGTTCCATGTGGAATCACTCGACAGAAACAGATTGTTTTTGGATGGAGCCATGTATGAAAAAGTTATTCCATGTCTCAAGTTTTCAATGGAGCTCCTCATCTCGAATTCTCATAGAAATACAGTCAACTAGAAAATGACGGCTATATTAGGCATCTCTGGCATTTATCACTATGTTGCCGCAGCTCTGTTTATTGACGAACTATTCCTAATGGCCTAATTTTATCCATGATCATCTCAGCAATCAATTTATTAGTGCCAGAGCCAAAGTGCCCATCCATAGGAACACGGATCTCTTTAGGTGATAAGCCTATATTAATACCTTTAGTAAAGACTTTCTCCTCAAACTCTTTTGCGCCAATGTACAGTATTTTTCGATCAGGATGCTCCTTATTAAATTTTTCTACTGCCAACCTATACCCTTCTGTTCCTTGAAAATCTACGATTAAAAATTGAAATTGATGCTTCGCGGATAAATCTCCATAAAGTTCTACTTCATATTCAAGAACTTTATTTGTCTTAAATAGTTCATATTCTTTGTTTGTTTGAGAAGAAGTTGGAGATGAAAATTTTGGAAGATAGCTTTTTGCTAAGTTCACTATTTGTGGAACCTTGACGTACCTTAGGTAATTAAATGTATTGTATCCAGCAGTAAGAGAACCTCCCGGGTAGATGCCTTCTTCAACGGATTTAGAAACTAATCCTGGGGGTGGAAATTTGATTCCCGCACGATCCATTGTTTCATCGTAATAAAAGTAGGGAATAAGACTGTGAAAAGTCTCTGGAGAGGGATAGACAGTCGATAGACTTCTAGTCCAAAGAGCATTAGTTAAATACACAACAAGCTTAGGTTGAAGCTTTTCAACATGTCGATTTATAAGACCATAGGTCGAGCCTGATCCATAGGCGGGAATGCCTAAATTTGTAACAGGGGTATTTGAAAGTTCTTCAAGAAAGTAGGGGTAAGTTTCTTCATAGTCGACACAGTAGCCAAATGTCCAAGAATCACCTATAGCAACAATTCCTCCTGGTGAAGGCTGTGTCCCTGGATTTTGAGCCCGAAACCCAAGAGCATCCGTATATACTGAAGAGTCAAAAAACATTTCACCGGTGAGAAGTGATCTTCCCCGAATATATGATGTTGCATTTTTCTTAAGTGTCCACCCTAATTCATCATCGAAAGCACCAAACCTCTCCCCAAACTCAAACGAGTAGTTCAATTTTTTGTAGCCATAATTTCCAATGGCAGCAAGAAGAGGAATCATAACTACTATGACTAATAATATGCCCCAAAAAAAGATTTTCTTCCGGGCCGATAGGGGGTTATCTTTTTCGGTCATATTTACTATGCTTAGTGATAAAAATTTATAAGCGAGCATTATATCTTAGTTGTGCTGAACATTTCACGCTGCCTCCTGGTTTTTGTTGTGTCATTACTGACCTCCTTATAGTTTGTATTATAAGGCTATCTTTTTGTCCAAAATTGTCTGGCCACTATAGTTAGTGACTGGAACAGGCACTAACACAAACACTTAACTATTCTCAGGCCCACCTCGGATATTTATTAATAACCCCCCTTGAAATTGAGATAGTGTTTCAAATGCTTTAATTTATTTATTTATTTAAGATAAAATATTGGGATATTTACTATAGTTAGAGGCTCAGTGTAGCATGTCAAAAATTGCCAGTCATGTTTCCACCGAACAATCCTCAGAAAAGTCCTTCGGTATAGTTTTTTCAACCGTATTTTTAATAGTCGCTCTATATCCTTTAATAAATTCTGCAGGTCTTCGTATTTGGGCTCTAGTCGTATCAATTATCTTTTTCTTGTTAGCTTTTCTAGCACCTAAGATATTAGTACTTCCAAATAAACTCTGGTTTAAGTTTGGATTACTAATAAGTTCTATCGTTGCCCCAATTGTTATGGCGTTAGTTTATTTTGTCACAGTAATGCCTACTGGTCTTATTATGCGCCTCTTAGGTAGAGACATACTTAAGCAAAAGCTAGATAAAAATGCTAAGTCATATTGGGTCAAACGTAGCGAAACAATGGGCTCAATGAAAAATCAATTTTAGGAGGTTAAGTTATGTCATTTATTAAAGAGCTTTGGAATTTTATGCGAATTAGAAAGAAGTTTTGGCTATTGCCAATAATGCTGATGATGGCACTATTTGGCGGATTAATTGTTCTTAGTCAAGGCTCTGCTGTTGCGCCATTTATCTATACCTTATTCTAGTTGATGTTAGCTATATTGGGTATTTCTGCTTTTTATCACGATAGTGCAGCAGCGTTAATTATTGATGGAGAAATAATTGCCGCAGCTCAAGAAGAGCGTTTTACTCGAAAGAAACACGATCCATCTTATCCAGTTAATGCAATTAATTATTGTCTGTTAGAGGCGGGCATATCGCTCGATCAAGTGGGCTATATTTCTTTTTATGATAAGCCTTTTTTAAAGTTTGAGCGCCTACTAGAAACTTATGTTGCTTTTGCGCCCAAAGGTTTAAAGTCATTCAGAATGTCAATGCCAATCTGGTTGCGTGAAAAGCTATTCTTAAAAGATATGCTTATCAAAGAAATCAAAAAAGTTGATCAAAGTTTTAATGACAACAAATTAATGTTCGGTGAGCACCATTTTAGTCATGCTGCCAGTGCATTCTATGCTTCACCTTTTGAAGAAGCTTTGGTGCTTACACTTGATGGCGTGGGTGAGTGGGCGACCACTACGGTTGCCATTGGAAAGGGTCACGAACTAAACATAGTGAAAGAGATTCACTTCCCACACTCTCTTGGGTTGCTTTACTCAGCGTTTACTTACTATACTGGCTTTAGAGTAAATAGTGGCGAATACAAGGTAATGGGACTAGCTCCTTATGGCGAGCCAAAATACAAAGATTTAATCCTTGATAAGTTAATTGATTTAAAAGAAGATGGCTCATTTAGGCTTGATCAATCTTACTTTAATTATGCGACTGGATTAACAATGGTTAATCAAAAGTTTGTCGATGCGTTTGGTGAACCTGTTAGACAGCCAGATACTGATGAATTGACACAGTTTCATATGGATATTGCTGCTTCAGTACAAGCGGTTACAGAAGAAATTGTATTAACAATGACCAGGTCGTTAGCAAAAGAATATAACATTCCAAACCTGTGTATGGCAGGTGGTGTTGCACTTAACTGTGTTGCTAACGGTAAGGTACTTAGAGATAAGGCATTTAAAGATATATGGATTCAACCTGCGTCAGGTGATGCTGGTGGAGCGTTAGGTGGGGCTTTGGCGGTATTGCATAAAGAGCTTAACAACCCAAGAAGGGTTAATTCTAGCGATGCTATGCAGGGCTCATACCTTGGACCATCGTACAAACAAGATGTCATTGAAAAAGAGTTAATAAAGTGTGGTGCTAAGTTTGAATCAGTTAGTGAAGGTGAAATGATTGAGCAAACTGCACAATCGCTAGCAGATGGTAAAGCAATTGGATGGTTTCAAGATAGAATGGAGTTTGGTCCGCGTTCACTTGGTGGCCGCTCAATATTAGGCGATCCTCGTTCAGAGGAAATGCAAAAAACCCTCAACCTTAAGGTTAAGTATCGTGAGAGTTTTAGACCATTTGCGCCATCAGTGCTAAGAGAAGATGTGTCAGACTGGTTTGAGGCAGATTATGATAGTCCTTATATGCTTTTAGTTGATGAAGTTAAAAAAGATAAGCGCATAGAGATGAGCGAAGAAGAAAAGTCTTTATTTGGCATTGACAAACTTAATATTAAACGCTCAAGCATTCCAGCAATTACGCATGTTGACTATTCTGCAAGAATACAAACTGTACATAAAGAAACTAACTCGAAGTATCATGCATTATTAGTCAGATTCAAAGAAAAAACAGGATGTTCGGTAGTAGTAAATACATCATTTAATGTAAGAGGTGAGCCAATTGTTTGTACGCCAGAAGATGCGTTTAAGTGTTTTATGGGTACTGAGCTAGATGTGCTAGTAATCGGCAATTGTGTTCTTAGAAAAGAGCAGCAAGATAAGTCGCTAACTGAGAATTATAAGGAAAAGTATCAGCAAGATTAATGAAAATGGTCCATAAAGAGAAAAAACTCGAGTCGATAAAATGATAAAAAAATGTTTATTTCCAGCTGCGGGCTATGGTACGCGTTTCTTACCAGCAACCAAAGCAGTGCCCAAAGAAATGCTGCCTATTCTAACCAAGCCTCTATTGCAATTCGGCGTAGAAGAGGCATTAGATGCTGGCATGGACACAATGGCAATTGTCACTGGCAGAGGAAAGCGCTCAATTGAAGACCACTTTGATAATGCTTTTGAGCTTGAATCTCAACTTTCTGGCACCTCAAAAGAGCATTACTTAAAAGAGATTAAAGCGGTTATTGAAAGGGCGACATTTACCTATGTTCGTCAGATAAAGATGCTCGGCTTAGGGCATGCGATTCTTACGGGTGAACCCCTTATTGGCAATGAGCCTTTTGCCGTGATTTTGGCTGATGATTTGTGTACAAATGTCAATACTAGCGTACTATCACAAATGACAGAAGTATTTAACAAATACCAATGTTCGATCATTGCCATCGAAGAAATACCAAAGGATCAAACTAACAAGTATGGTGTTATTGCTGGCAACTTAGTTGATGAAACGGATGACACCTATCGAGTGACTGACATGGTAGAAAAACCAAAACCAGAGGATGCACCGACCAATATGGCAATTATTGGACGCTATATCCTTACTCCAGATATTTTCGATATTCTTCGAAATACGAAGCCGGGCAAGGGTAGCGAGATTCAAATCACCGATGCACTTCTCACTCAAGCAAGGCAAGGCAAGGTAATCGCTTATAAGTTTAAGGGAAAGCGCTTTGACTGCGGCAGTGTCGAAGGTTATGTGGAGGCTACAAACCACTTCGCTAAAAAACATGGTATTACCTAACTAATAAAGCCCACATTGTGGGCTTTATTATTTTTGTTCATTGTTTAAGAAAAGACCCTATGGGTGTTGCTCACTGTTCATTGCTAAATAGTAAGTCCGCAATGTCGCACTGAGGCTTAAAATCTGGCACAATTTCAATCAAAAGCTCTCGAATTTTCTCTTGGTCTGAGTTTTTGGAGGCTTCATGAAGTTGATCTAGGATCGGTTTGAGTGTTACCCAATCCAGCATAGCTTCTTTAGCTCTCAAAATAAGCGGGTTATCAGTCTCTGAGGTATTGTCGCCCACTAATAACTCTTCATAAAGCTTCTCTCCCGGTCTTAATCCTATGCACTTTATTTCAATATCACCGTCTGGATTATCGTCATCAAGCACATGAAGGCCACTCAGTTGAATCATCCTTGTCGCCAAGTCATATATTCGCACTGGCTCACCCATATCAAGCACGAATACATCTCCGCCTTTGCACATTGCGCCCGCTTGAATGACTAATTCGACAGCCTCATGTATGGTCATAAAATAACGCACCATATTGGCATCAGTGACTGTTATTGGCCCACCATCCTTAATTTGTTTTTTAAACAAAGGAATAACCGAGCCACTGGAATCCAGAACATTACCAAACCGAACTATCGTAAAACAAGTGCTATGATCTTGATTGGACAATGCTTGCAATACCAACTCGGCCACGCGCTTAGTTGCACCCATCGTATTGCTTGGCCTAACGGCTTTATCAGTAGAAATAAGCACAAAAGTCTCAACTTTTGCAGCTATTGCAACTTCTGCAACAGCCTTTGTACCAAAAGTGTTATTTAATACTCCTTCCGAATTATTGTACTCAACCAAAGGCACGTGTTTGTAAGCAGCGGCATGGTAAATGGTTTGCACGCCAAAATGTTTGCAAATTTTTTCTAATCTCTCACTATCTTGGACCGAGCCAAGAATGGGAAGGATGTCAGCATTCTGCATACCAATTTCGACAAGCTCGCGCTCAATTTGATAGAGGGCAGACTCACTTAACTCATAAAGAATCAATTGCTTGGGCTTTAAAAAAAGTATTTGTCGACAAAGCTCTGATCCAATCGAACCGCCTGCACCAGTTACCATGACAACCTTATCGGATATTTTTATTTTGAGTAATTTATCGTTAGGAGTAACAGAATCACGGCCTAGCAAGTCTTTAATACTGACCTCACGAAGATCGGCGACCTTTACCTTGCCCTGTGCCAGCTCTGAAACGCCTGGCAAGGAGCGAACAAGTAGCTGAAAAGGCTCCAAAAAATGGATAATCTTTTTTCTCTGGATTTCTGATATTGCGGGCATTGCAAGCAACACTTCAGTGGCATTTTTGTGCTCAATCAGTTCATGTAAATCCTCTCTTGAAAAAACCTCAATCCCATGAATTAATTGACGCTGCAGCTGAGCGTTATCATCAACAAAAGCCACTGGCATGTACTCAGCCGACTCCGTTAAAGCAATCGACAGCTGCCTGCCTGCAGAGCCAGCTCCATAAATTATCACTCTGGTCATTTTTTGATTCTGGCTATTTGAGAGTAGCCAGCGCCCAACCATCCGCGAGCCGCCAATAATTACAATACCCAAGAGCCAGTTAAGTAAAATTACGGAGCGCGGTATGCCGTCAACTGAAGCCATAAAGCCAATTAAGCTCCACAGCAGGGCATACAGCGTTACCGCCTGGACAATAGACCACAACGTCTTAAAGTCAATATAACGAATAACCGCTCGATATAGCCCGAAGCGCACAAAAACAGGCACGGCGATGAAAGGCGTAGCCAATACCACCCAGACAAGGTCACTCCCTGGAACGTATAAGTATCCAAGTCGTATTGAAAACGAGATCAGTAGAATAGCTATAAGGGCGACAGAATCAAAAACCAACAGAACAAGCTGTTTTTGAAATCGCGACAAATTAATGAGTATGTTTCTCACAGGATAAAATTCAGTTTAATTTACTAGGTTTAGTATAAGTGCTTTTAGAGTCGATAAGGGAATTTATCAAAGGTCAGTTCATTTCGTAAAAAAGTATTTTTTTTGCGCACATATAATTTTATAAATCCAGTTAAAATAATAGTTCAATTATAACCCTTACAATAGTTCAAAACAACCTATAAAAATAAGCACAGTAACGGCCCATAGACTGGCTAGGGTAAGCTCCCTCAAGTCGCAATTCAATCACTCGGCCTTACTATAAGAAACTGGTTAGATGCAAATGAACTATTTCTTTACGATTATACTGTCGAGGCATTTAGCGCTGCGATTGATCTATTAAATAAAAATATCCCGCTCGAGAAAATTATGCTTAGATGTGGCTGGAAATCAGAAACTATTGCGATGAGCTATCTTCAAAGATGAAATGATAGCAACTGGTTGCTTATTCATTGACTACATAAAAAACGAAAACCTAATTTAATACAGCCACCATCTTTACTAGTGACTCACGCCATCGCGATTCATAACCTTTAAGAAAGTCATCCAGAATATTTTCATATCAAACCAGAAGGATTGACGATTTAGATATTCTACATCTAATGCAACTTTTTCAGGTATCGATAACTCGTCTCGTCCATTCACTTGCGCCCATCCCGTAATTCCAGGTAACAATTTATCAACACCCTTCTCTTTACGCAAAACAATTAAATCGTTTTGATTATAAAGCGCAGGACGCGGTCCTACGAAGCTCATATCACCTTTTAATACTGAAAACAATTGTGCAAGCTCATCTAAACTAGAATGACGCAAAAAACCACCAATCGGTGATAAATGAGAATCTGGATTATTCATCAAATGTGTTGCTACAACGGGAGTATCAATCAACATTGATCTAAACTTAGGCATTTGGTATATTGTATTATTTTTGCCAACTCTATCAGACCAATATAAAACAGGGCCTTTAGATGATATGCGAACAGAAATAGCAATTAATAGCATAGGAACTGCTAATAGCAAAAGAATCACAATACCAAGTAATAAATCAATAATCCGTTTCATTCATATCTTTTAAAGATTTTTTAGCTTTAAATCCAAGCGACTCTAATTTAGAAGAAGAATAACACTTATCACCCAACAGTTTATTAAGTTTATATCTAATTCGTGGATTTATCAAGGAGGCCATATCAAAAAAAATCTTTGGAACACTCCATTTTGGAATTGGCTTGCCTAACGCACTACACATGGAGTTATAAATCTCTCGAGAAGAGTTTGGAGTGCAGTCTGTTGCTATAAATATTTCTCCATTGGCACGACCATCATCAGCAACCAATAAAATTGCTCGAACTAAATCATCTACATGAATCATTGATATTTTATTGTTTGTCTCAGGCAAGGGCAGAAACCAGCCCTTCTTGATGCCTGACAACATTAATTGTAAATTACCTTTAACGTTGGGACCATAAACCAACGAGGGTCGAATGATAGATAGAAAGATATTGGACTCTTCACCAATTTTCAATAACTTTAATTCTGCCTCTCGTTTAGTTTTTCCATAAATTCCTTCTGGTTCACCCTGATCATTTTCACTTGCACAAACTCCAAAACTAGGAATCCCTCCCGCTTTAACACTACTCACATAAATAAACTTCCTTACCTTTTTTTTCACTGCGATTTTAATTAACTTAACAGTGCCTCCTAAATTGACATCGTAATAAATTTTTTCCTGAATTGAATCACTTGCTAGATCATGCGCATGTGCTGCAAGATGAAAAATTACATCAACTGAATCAAGTGCAGATTCAGGGATTGTCTCATTCTGCAGGTCACAAATCGCCGTATCATAATCTAAATTGTTGTTACGCGATAAAATTCGTATTGAATAGCCACAATCCTCAAGACTCTTAATCAATTTCATGCCTATGAATCCAGTCGCCCCAGTTACCAGTGCTTTCATTTTAATAAGTTATCACAAACTCTCATTGTTTCAGAAGTGACCTTCTCTTGTGTAAATTTTTCCATTATCATCTTCCTTCCCATTACACCCATTTCATGCCTTAAACTAGAATCTCTTAATAAATCCATTACCGCATTAAACAATGCGTCTTCATCCTTAAATGGTATAAGAAATCCATTTACTTTGTCTTTTACAACCTCTCTACATCCAGAAACATCATATGATACTATTGGAAGTTCACAACTTGCAGCCTCTAATAATGTCTTGGGAAGACCTTCGTGGTAAGAAGGAAAGCACACAATATCGGCTAAACTATAAACCTCCGACATGTTATTCTTTTTTTTCCACCATTCAATAACACCCTGATCTACCCACTCATTTAATTGTACTTCAGGAATACTCTCTGGGTTATGTGGGTCAGGATCTCCTATTAATGCAAATCTAACATCTATTTTATAATTAATACACCGTTGTGCACATCGCACAAAGTCCCCTACACCCTTATCCCAAAGCATTCGTGCAGGTAAAATAACTAATGGTGTTGTATGTGATATTGGTTTTGAGGAAAATTTTTCGGCATCAACCCCTACGCCAAAAATTAATCTAGTTTTATTTTGATCAATAATCTTCAAATTATTCAACACCCTCCTATCATCACTATTCTGAACAATTAAGCGAATACTTCTATCAGTTAATAGGAGGCGAAATATAGGTGTAATAAATACTTTTAAAATTTTAGCTGAAACTCTATTAGACCTAAAAATAAAGCCTAAGCCGCCAAATGCCAATACAATACCGTCAGCATTGAAAAATATTTTAGACAGAGTAGTGTAAATAATTGGTTTAATAGCTACCGCATAAACTAAGTTAGGACTAAAACTACGAATTGCGGCAATAAGACAGTAGATAGATCGCAACTCCTTAATAGGGTTGCGCGATCTTCTTTCTAAAGGCCAATTGATTGTCTTAATGCCTAATGAGCTAATAAACTCTTGATGTTGTGACATTCGACTCAATAAGGCAACTTCATAGCCATTATTTATGGCTGCAGTAGCCAAATGAAGTCTATGAGAAATAAAATACCAGTCTTCAGAAACAATAAAAAGTATTTTTTTCATAACTGTTTTAAATTCCCTATATATTTGGTTGCATCCCCAAAAAAAATCTCTAACAACTTTTTAAAATTTAATTGCTATTGTGCTTAAGTTGAATTTAATAAAAAGCTAATTACTTCGTTTTTTTAAAAAATTACTTCTCATTAAAGATAGACCGTATGCTCCAAATAAAAAGAATGGCATCATGTACGCTTGTCTCATTCTAAATACAGTCCCAAAATTTGGAATTACATAGGCATATAAAATTATTAACGTTATAGAAAATAAAAAAACAGTTGCAAAAGGCTTAAGTACAGATGGATTTTTAAACACAACAAAAATAAAGCCAGATAAAATTAGATACCAAATAATCATTTCCATACCGGCTAAAAGCCTTCCAATTTTCCCTGTTGCTTGACCCTTTTCAAACCAGTCCCGTGGAAATGGAGAGAGTAGTCCTATTTGCAAAGCTCTAGGAAAGTATTTTACAAGCTCAGAAATACTATTGAAGCGATAATTTAGATCAATACTAGATCCAGCTCCAGCAATATTAATATCAAAAAAATCGTTACGCAAAGAAGATATTTTGAAAGTTATAGCGTTTAAATATATTGATTGAAATTTTTTTTCGGTGGTAACAGGTGTCTGAACTTGATTTTTGGTGGTAACAGGTGTCTGAACTTGATTTTCGGTGGTAACAGGTGTCTGAACTTGCTTTTCGGTGGTAACAGGTGTCTGAACTTGTTTTTCGGTGGTGTCTATTATGCTATTCACATCTGGTACGTATTTATGCGGGGCAAAAAACACCAAAAATAGCATTGGGATTATTAAAAATAATAAGGGTGGAATAAATCTTTTCTCTTTAATTAAGGCTATTGAAGGAAGCAGCAGGCAAGCTAAAATAACTATAGATAAATATTCGCGCATAAGTAATAATAAAATAATACCTATCTGAATCATGACAGCCCATTTCCATGTTGTTTTCTGTTTTGAAAAAACGGCAAACCCATAGAGAATAAAACAAAACCCGAGTATCAAAATCGGATCTCTAAGTAGTTGTGTTGAAGAGATCAATATAGACGGCTGAAAGAAAAACATAATTCCAACTAAAGAGGTTAAATTATTATTTATAAATAATAATTTAGATACTCTATGAATTAGTAATATCGATGTGGCCCATACAAAACAATTTACAATTTCATATGTAATTGGCACATGATATCCAGTAATAAAATATGTAAGAGAAATTATCTTTACGTTTATATGATTTCTATATAAATTCCACCATTCTGCCCACTCATGTCTTTGTAGGTGTGTAACTAAATTGAGCGCCTCTTGATGATATTTACCTGAATCTAAGGCAAAATACCAAACCCCCATGCCATCATGCAAGCTAGAGAGGTGTTCTGAATGGGCCAAAAAAGATAAAAATGTACTAACAAAAATATGAAAGAACAAAAAACAAAAAAACAAGTTTCTTTCATTTTTTCTGCAATAATTCAAGGTATTAAAAAAAAACTGCATGACAAATTCCATCAAAATATGTTGTTTAGTCTCATAATCTTACGGCTTGGATTCTCTCTAAAAGAATCATTTTTTATATTTTAACATTGGAGTATTAATTACAAAATTAAGTAGGCAGACAATTAACAAATATTTAACAGTTATTAGGCCAATAATTTTACTAATTTCCTTACTTCAATCTAGCCATTTGGTTGGATAGAATGAAGTCAATGAAAATTATTTTGACGATTAATCCAAATTATCTTTATTCTTTTTTCTATCTTTAAATTGAGATTTTGCCTTTCTATAAATAATAATTAATGACCCCATAAAATAACCTGGAGATTTTGAAATATCTAAAATCAAACCAATTAAGCCAATACCAACCCACCTATAAGGAAACAAATATTGATTATGAACTCCTCTTTTAATGGGAAAAATTATACCTCTTGTAATAAAAGATAAAGCCAGTAGAGTTGCCAAATAAAGTTTTGTTATATGTGGCACATAAAAAGGAGAGCTTTCATCCCAAACAGGAACTGCAGCATTCCAATTATGTACCACAATAAAAAACCAAATAAGAAGAGATAAATTAATCAAAAATATTACAGAACGACGTTTTCTAATATTTATTAAGGATAACTTTAAACAAATAATGCTAAAAAAGATAAGCAATCCCAAAAACAACAAAAAAAACTTGAGTATATGTGGGATAAATAATGCTTCATTATCATACCCAACTAAATCATTCCACCTAGGGGTCAAGGTAGCTAATAATATTATAAACAAACTCAAAAACACCACTCTAGTAGAGTCTTGAATATCCACAAAAGCACCATGCATTTGATAAATAAATGCTCGTTTTATGTGTGAAATTAAGTTGCTAGAGATTTCAGAATATACAGTGTTCGCTTTAGTTGGAACATAATAATTAAACTCTGATTCTTTTACTTTTGTCTTCCAATGAAGATCTTCTCCAGCCCTAGTTTTTTCATTGAAAAGTCCTATTTTTAAAAAGAAACTCTTTAACATCAAAGATCCAGATATGCTTTCTATATTATCTTCTCCATAAATTGAAGCACAAATTAACTTTTGAAAATTACTCACTCCTTTATAGTGTACAGAGCCAAAAACGACATCATAATCTCTTAGAATTGCAAACGAGCTTGAGAGCCAATTTCTATTTGGGATAGTTTTTGAATCAAGAAATGCTACATATTTCTCTGAAGCAATTTGTACACCTAGATTTCTCGCTTTACCTGGAAAAAATCTCTCTACTTTTATATAGTCAATCTTAATATTGTCATTGTACTTATGTAAATTAATTTCTATCTCATTAACGTCAGATGAATCAATTATCACAATTTGTTTAGGTCGTATAGTTTGCTTATAAACAGCATCAAGAACATTTTCAAATGACTTTCTGTTGTTATATGTTGGTATTACAACACTAATTGGTAATTCATCTAATTCAAGCATTTTTCAAAATTATTCCTATATTATTTTAGATACAAATCCAGCAATTATTAACGACCCCAACCCAATAAATGAAAATATCATAGTCAACTTTTTATATGTCATCTTCAAAGATTGGTATTTTGTTTCTCAAGCCACGCCTGAAACATTAAAACACTCCATAAATGATGATGCCAATTACCTCGCCCTGCCAGATGTTCATTCCATTTATATAAAATAGGGGTAGGGTCAAAATAACCTTCATGTCTTAAACGTTGTTCATCCAGCAAGGCTTCCGCCCAGTCACGCAGAGGCCCACGTAGCCACTCGGCCAGAGGAATGGAAAAACCCTGTTTTGGTCGCTCAATCAATGCCTTAGGTACGTGTTTATAAAGCAACTGACGCAACAGCCATTTTCCCTGCCCATTTTTTATCTTCATCGAAAGTGGCAGCTGCCACGCATATTCTAACACCCGATGATCAAGAAAAGGAACTCGAGTTTCCAAACTTACACCCATAGCAGCCCTGTCAACCTTACAGAGAATATCATCTGGTAGATATGTCATGGAATCCAGATACATCATTCGCTCTTCATCAGAGTCAATATTCGGCCATGCTTCGCGACAGTCTAGAATTGTTCTTGCAGTATAATTGCAGTTCACAACAGGCTGTGGTTTACCCCATTGAGAAACAAGACTCATGTATAGGTCATCAATATTACTGACTGTCTCAAGCCTAGCGCCAAGTTTATGTGCCTTATCTCCAAGCTGAACCACTCCAGCACTGCTGAACAGTTTACAGGCATAGTTACTTAATAGGTCCCACCGCTCAACTGGCTGACTAAGAATAAAAGTACCTAGTAAGCGGCGAAGACTCCAAGGCATCCATGATAATTTATTCCAGATTTTTTTACTCCAAAAATAACGATTGTAGCCACCAAATAATTCATCGCCACCATCGCCAGAGAGCGCTACGGTAACATGCTGTTTCGACATCTGAGAAACCAGAAAGGTAGGTATCTGTGACGAATCAGCGAAAGGCTCATCATACAAGTCTGGCAAACGTGGAATAACATCTAATGCATCATTAGAGGAGAGATACAACTCAGTATGCTCCGTTCCAAGATGCCGTGCAACTTCTTTGGCATAAATTGCTTCATTATGTTCCGACTCTGAAAAACCAATGGTAAAAGTTTTTACCGGAGAGATTGCTTCTGACTGCATTAATGCCACAATGGCAGAGGAATCAATACCACCCGAAAGAAATGCACCTAACGGTACATCCGCAATCGATTGCAATCGAATGGATTCACGTAAGCGTATGTCCAGCCCCTTAATAGCATCATCTTCATTGTTAATAATGTGTTTCGAACCACTCTCAACAGCTTCGCCCAGCGACCACCATCGATTTAAAGCAAGACCATCATATTTACCATCAACTTCAGGTGCCACAGATAAAGGCGTAACCACTGAAGTAGCGGTTACAGAAAGATAACAACCGGATTCCAGTTTATAAATATTTTCATAGATAGAATGCGGCGTAGGTACATAGTTGTATTGCAAATAAAGCGCCAGTGCATTGCGGCTAATGGTGTTATTAAAGCCTGGATAAGCCTTTAAAACCTTAAGTTCAGAACCAAAAACAAAAGCACCATCAACCCAGCCATAATAGAGCGGCTTCTCACCCATTCGGTCGCGGGCAAGATAGAGCTTTCTTTCTTGTTTATCCCAAAGCGCAATAGCAAACATTCCAACCGTTTTATTCAGCGTGGCCTCAAAGCCCCAAGCTTCAAAACATGACAACAAGGTTTCAGTGTCTGAATGTCCTTTCCAATCGACCGAACCGGACGATGTGAAGGATACACAAGTGTCATGAGAAGCAGAGAAGTCGGAAGTGCCCGCAGAAGAAAGTTCCTCTCTTAATAACAAATGATTGTAAATCTCACCATTAAACACCATCACGTACCGGTTACTAACAGACTCCATCGGCTGATGACCTGCAAGCGACAAATCAACAATAGACAGCCTTCGATGGCCAAGCGAAACGCCAGCAGACTTATCGACCCATGAGCCAGAATCATCTGGTCCACGATGAACAATAGTTGATACCATATGTTCAACAATGGGTCTCATCGGCTTATTAGCGTTTTGCGAGACAAAACCAGCGAAACCACACATAAATCAAAACACCTTTGTGATAATAAATATTACATTAATCATAATTTACTATTAATTAGACCCAATTCTTTTTATTCATTTCAACCTCTCCACATGCTGAGCAACTTAAGTGATAATACAAAGATGTCTTTTCTTATTAGCTCCGTCTCGAGTTGATTCAATATATTATCTTTCAAACTAGGAGATTGATTTTAAAAGAGCCACTAATTTCGGCCCAGTCACCTGTAAAGAATATTCACGTTTAACCTTTTCTCTTCCAGCTTTACCCATTTGCTGACGTAAATCTGAATCGGCCATAAGGGTACTCAAAGCAGCTTCCCACTCTTCTTGAGTCTCAGCAAGAAAACCATTAACCCCATGTTCAACAATTTCAGAGTTAACGCCAACAGGTGAGGCAATCACAGGTAAACCACAAGCCATATATTGAATCAATTTAAAACCACATTTCCCTCGCTCCCAAGGGTTATCCGGCAATGGCATAATACCAATATCAAAATTATTTATTTCATTAACCTCAGTATCTTCATTCCATGGCAATTCTATAACATCAACATTTTTGATACTTGGTGCTTTACCGCCAATAACAACAAAACGCATATCCTGACTTTCAGCAAGAATCGAAAGAGACTTAGAAATCCCCTTTAAATATGGCGCTGTGGAAGGTGAACCTATCCATCCAACGGTTAAAGCATTAGTTACTGTTTTTTTCAGAACTTTATAACGAACTGTATCAACAACTGTCGGTAACAAAAAGACATTTTCATTAATGCTGTTTGCATAGTTTAGTAAGGTATTGTTACCAGCCGTTACAAAAGAAGCCTGTTTTATTACAGGCAAAAATTTATTAGCAAGAAATGGTGATGTGAACTGAAATCTTTTGGATTGATACTTTAAGTAAAAAGCATCATCGAAATCATAAATAAAAGGTATATTTAAAATCAGACTTTCGATCTTACCTGGAAGGAGTGGAAAGATCTCGCAATGCACAATGGCACAGTCATACTTTTTTTGTTTAAGGAGAATCTTTATTCGATTAAAAACTGAGACAAGTATATCAATCAGTGAAATACGTTCGCCATTGAACTTTTTAACCAAATACTCATTACTAAGTAGCGAGAAAACTTCCAGCTCAATACCGTTCTCTTCCAATATAGACTTGTACTGAAATAGTCGATAACGAGTACTCGCGGCCTTATCACCATAGAGTGCTAAACCCATAACCTTTATCATTTTTTTATTCCAACGGCACACCAGTAAGGTGCATTATTAGAAAATTTAATATCAATTAATCCACTACGTTCCATATATGATTTAATCTGTTGTTTCGTAAATCTCTGCTCCAACGGTGTACCAAACCTGTCTCGCGAATCAGTTCTCATGGTATAAAAACTATGGTTTCTATAAAAAAACAATGGAATGCTTACTGCATTAATCCCAACTTTATCGAGAAGTAGCGATAAGCGGGCAAGCGGAAAATAGACAATTGCAGCAATAACATCAGTCACAAGATGTTTAAATCGTGATGGTAACTTACATATAATTCGTCTAACCAGATCAGAAGCTCTCCATAATAAACGATAAACCCAACCCCTATTATCAAATGCATAATAAAGATAAACAAGCAAAGGAGCACCTGGCTTTAGTATTGATACGCATGAGTTTATAGCTGATTCCGTATCAGGTACGTGATGAAGAACCCCAAGAGAGTAGCCAAAATCTTGGCTATTAATGGGTATACCAGATTCACTGACAGAGGCTTTAATATATTCTACGTTTTTAAAATCAATTAAATTTCGACGAGCAATATCAAGTGCACTTGAAG